>Ga0247610_10007647_pt1 | contig 11053 bp, 10 predicted proteins | sample 174DNAGHGhighgp2_FD_193483 | JGI IMG/M metagenome (GOLD analysis project Ga0247610, IMG submission 193483) | Sheep rumen microbial communities from Palmerston North, Manawatu-Wanganui, New Zealand - 1742 DNA GHGhigh gp2 | ecosystem: Host-associated > Mammals > Digestive system > Stomach > Rumen...
TCGGCGACCTCAGCAAGTTCATCTATGAACAGAAGAAGAAGGCGAAGGAACAGGACAAGAAGAACCGTGCCGCCGCCAAGGCTTCCGAAGAGAAGATGCTCAAGCTGACATCGGACACTACCGATTCATCCAAGGCAGACCGTGCCCGTATCATCAAGCAAGCGAACGATTTCCTTGCAGAAGGACACCCGGTCAAGCTCAACATCCGCTTCCGTGGACGTGAGATCTCCCATGCCGAAGGCGCAATGGATCGTCTCCGCGAGGAAATCCGTGTGGGCATCGTGGAAGGAACCGTGGTCAAGGAAACTCGTTCCACCGACGGCGGCACCTACACCATCATGTGCGCACCCAGGAAGAAAAAATAATGTTCAGACTTCTTGACGACTACGACAACTTTACCATATGGGGCTGGGCAGTACTGTTCTTGACTCTCGGATGCATGTGCTGCGGTGCCGTAGCTATTACAACCAAGGTAATCGAGTATCTCGACGGTAACAAGAAGACAGACTGCAAATCCAGCAAGCTTACCGTATGCACCGGGGATCCGACCAAGTTCGGCGTCCCCAGCTGCTTCGACTTTATTTTGGAAAAGTATAGCTATCAGCAGTATGGCGACCGCATCGTGGTCATCAACAAGGAGAACTCTTCCGACGTGGTGAACTACCCTAACAACATGCTCGTATCTGTATCCAAGACAAACTGCGAGGATAACTAATGGATAGATCCGATCTACCGACACTAATTTTTCTGATCGTCGTTCTAGCGGCGCTATTATGCTTGTGGAGATGCTGCAGTGCGGACTGCGAATCTGGACGACTGACCGTGTGCTTGGGAAACCAGTCCAAGATTGAGGTGCCTCAATGCATGGACTTCGACCTGTCGAACTACTCATACAAATTCGACCGTGGATCGACATACCGTATGATAGTGACAAACAAGAGCAATCCGCACGACGTTGTATCGTTCCCCAACGACTCAATCATTTCTTATCACGAACAATGCGAGGAATAATCATGGCAAACCATAAAGATTACGACGAAAATCTACTCTGGGCATTCATCGAATCCGTCGGACTGGCGAATGAATGCGAGGAATACTGCAAGACGAAGTCAAAGGAAGCCCTTGAAAAGGCGAAGGCCGAACCTATCGGTGACCGTATCTTCAACTGGGACGGACATTATTCCAAGTACTGCTACGAGATCAGCGGCGAAGACTTCGACGACACTGCCGAGTTCAACTATCTGATCCAAGACAAGGGATATATTCCTATCTCCTATGTTGACCCCAGCAGCAACGATAAGGACTACAACACGATCGACGAGAACGTGGAATACATTTCCTTGAGAGAGATGGAAGCAATCAGCAAAATCGACTTCGACGAAGTGCTGGATCGTCTGATCGCATTCGCCAACGGAGACCTCGGAGAAGGCGACCAGAACTATTACTTCGACGACTACGGCTTCGACGTGATGCCGACGAAGGAACAGTTCAAGGCTTGGCTCGAACAGCTCAAGTTCGTAAAGAGCGAAGTGGATTCCGAACACGGCGCAGCCGACTTCTTCTACGAAAGCAGATTCTAGTAACTATTGGTGTGTATGGAAAAGTCCGCCCTCTGGCGGACTTTTTTCATTTGTTGAAATACTGCGCTGCAGCCGACACCGCCTTGTTCAGTTCCGGTATCATCTTGTCCCACTTTTCATTCTGGTGCTCGTCGGTAAAACTGATAGGGAATGCGATATGGAGAGCGTCCTGGATATTGCTGGCAAGCTTCTTTGCATTGGCGTCGCCAGTCTTTTCCAGCTTGTCTTTAAGCATACGCGCCTTATTGATCAAGTTATCCTCGTAGTCTCCGCCAGTACATGCGGTAGCCTTGGCGGAGTTGCCGGACTTATCGATGTAGTCTCTAGCGGACTCGATAGAGTGGCGGAGATCCGTTATGAATTCATTCCAAGGAACCTTGCTCTTCTCAGTGAAGGACATAGGGAATGTCGTATTCAATACATTCTGAATCTTCTGGGCATGCTGTAGAGCTTCTGGCGTACCGATATCCATCAACTGTTGTTGTACACGTCTGGCAGTATTGAGGACAGCTCTGTTATTCGCCACATCGCCATGAATCTGATAGGCGAAGTTCTTGATCTGGTTGACCGGGTTCTCGTCGGCATGCTGTTCAGAGTATACCTTCTTGAGCTCGTCATGAGCAAACGGAACTGGAGAAAAGTCATTGGCATGCCCATGCCCGACCAACGCAGCCGTCGCCAATGCCGCCGTGGCGAGCTTCTTGCCCAACGATTCGTTCAAGGCATCGAAGCCCTCTTGAAGAGGCTGTACGGCCTCCTGGCACTCGTATACCGCCATTACGTCGGCGATGAACTGCCTGTACTGTAATTGCAAGTCTGTCATACACTCACCTCAATATCATATCTACTGTACGGCCCACCACGTAACAGCAACACGACCTTCTGAAGTAGATGTTTTCGCTTTCACTGTACAGGCCAATACGCATTTATCATATGGTAAGGTAAATCCAGTATAGCTTGCTCCAGTACGAGCAACCACATATTGTCCTCCAACAACATCGCCATAAATAAGAACACATTCGCCTTCTATATAACTAGGCACAATGACCGGACTTGAACTATATGTTGTAGTCAGCGAACTAACTGGAATAACCTTCAATATTAATGACGAGCAGCTTACTGGAGCCGGAATACCCGCCGTATTAGCAGCGTGTGACGCACCATCATACTCGTTCGTATATACGCCCAAATATGAATGGAGCGCAACATTTGTCCACTGAGTATTTTGGGAAATCATGCCACCATTACCCGGTATATGACCAATCGCAATATAAGATGAGTTCGTATACGGAGTTGTATTACTTAGATTAGTATCAGAAAGCAAATTGTTAGACAAGAATATGCCGCTAGCATCTACACGAATCTGCAATCCACGCATAATATCACCTTGTGAAGAAGTAGTAGCCAGAATCGTACGGTTCATAACTAATTCACTAGAATATAATGAGCATGAAACTTCCATGTCTCTCTTAAGACCACTATCCGTCCATTTATCCTTAATGTAAAAATAACTAGAGGTATCTGACGGATATTTAACAGAGGATCTACCCCATAATACATCTGACTGATTATCAAATTCAGATACTTCCGGATTCCAATATTCGGCCAAGTAATATGGACGTGTTAGGAATGGAACTCTATTATACGTTCTAAGCCAGACCTCCCTTGTGTACCCATCATTATTACGTAAACTCATTGTGGTTAATAAGCCCTCTTTTAGCCATAGGGTGCCAGAATAACTTAACTCTTCCAAGTTCACCCCGCTGCTATATTCTTGCTTTCCAGTTACACGAATCGCAGCTACATGTTGAGTAGATTCATTACCACTGCCCATAATAATACGAGCCGATCCATCCGATTCCAAATTTTCACCAATCAAAATAGTACCATGATGATCAGGTAGCACATGGTTATTTCCACCAATAGTAATCGCATGATATGCATTTTCAATATAATTGCTATAGCCCAATGCACCACTTGCTGCGACTGGATAATATCCAGATCGACCGGTATCCAATACTTTATTATCATAACCAAGCGCAAACGAATCTGACATACTCACTAAACAGTTTTTACCCATGGCAAAACGAGACGAATTGCCAGCCGAACTATTGAGCACCGGATCAAAATGAGTAATATATTCACCGGTTTCTTCAATATATTCCGTACGCACATTAATTCCACCAGCAACCGAACCAATACCACCAGCAAATCCATATGACGACGTAACTTCAGTATTGGATCCAGTGACAAAAGGATATGACACGCTAGATTTATGATCATTTCCATTAGTATTAGCAGCTAATGTTAACTTACTATCTACGGTAGTCCAACGCAAATCGGTTCCAGCGGGGAATGCTGAGCTAATACTTTGCCACTCAGGGCACTCCCCAGTTTTAGGATATATTAATACTTGCATACTAGATGGTTGCGTGATATACGGGACTAAATATCCTTGATCGTATGCAGTACCTCCTTCTGGCGTCAACACTACTCTATTAGTTGATGACCAAATAGTCAAGTCACTCATATTGGAATATGCTGGGCCATGGCTAGTGCTACTAGCCGTATGGATAGTCGCGCCAGGATCTGGAACTGGTGTATACGCCAAGACACCACCAGAAACAACAACCATTTTCCCCTCATCGGCCAATTGTGCAATTGGCGCAATCAATCCAATTTCATTAGAATTATTATACAAAATATTCCAATCAGTATCAATAACTAATTTATAAATGGTATCTTCATGATCGCCATCTTGCTGATGTGTCAAAGCAACGATATTGTTGACACTCAGTTCTCGGCAATCGCCATAATCCTCATGTGGGCCATATCCCCATTGGAGACCGCCATTAGCCTTTAAGAACAATTCAACGTAGACGGTTTCCTCATATGTATTCACATTACGACCGATGTCTGGTATTTCTAATGAATCCGATGCAATATTGGTATGCCAATACGGAACAAACACACGCATCGTACCATCATTCTTTATTTCAACACCATGATACCTGATCGAAAGCGGATCAGTACTTTGCGGCGAGACCGATTTTACCAAGCCAGCATACGTATTCGCTGGAGTCGTCGTGTTATACACAGATGCCAGCGGCACTTGAACAAACGCCGTATCCTTGCCAGTACCACTATCTACTACGTCGACCGCATACTTCCGATTAGCATTATCATCAGTAAATCCGGTCTTGATACCACCGATTGCGTTATCGGTAGCCACCGATAGCGTTCCCTTAGTTACAGTAATTTTACCCTTCGCATTAGCAGTAACCGAGTATACAAACTTGTTTGTATCGCTTCCATCAGTAGCCGAACTGACACTCAAGTCTTCCGTAGTCAAATTCTTACTAGCATCCGTCACGACAGCTTGACTAGCATTATCCAACGTAACAGCACCGCCACCAATCGCCACATTGGCAGTCGTCACAGTAATTTTACCCTTAGCGTTCGCCGTTACAGACGATACAAACTTATTGGTAGCACTTCCATCAGTAGCCGAACTAACACTCAAGTCTTCCGTAGTCAAATTCTTGCTAGCATCCGTCACGACAGCTTGACTAGCAGCACCCAACGTCACCGCACTGCCATCAATTTCGATCGACTGGAATTCGGCGGCGATCTTGCCATTAGTCTCGGACAATGCCTTTAGGGTTTGATTTTTACCGAAACCAGTAATGTCATTCACGTCAAGAGAATCGATTGCATCCCATACGCCATCCGGAGTAACCGCAGTCGTATGTCCAGTCGTACGAGTATTACTTGCGTACAAATCACTGGTCAATGTAGTTATACCTTTCTTGGCTAAATGGGATTCATCAGTTGCTTCGGTAATAGTCTGTGTCTTGTAAGATACCTTACCGTTAGATGCTTGCTGGACAGACGACACGTACGTTGTACCGTTTCCGTCAGTACTAGAAGAAGGATTCTTGAGGTCTTGAGTTTCAATCGCACCAGTCTCGGAATTGGTTCCGATAGAAAAATTCTTGTGATCAGTATCCGGAGTCAAGTTGAGAAGCGTAGGACGACCGAACACAGCCTTTAACTCATTAGAATCATCAAGCGTAATGCTAGTCATGAAACTGTTTGTGGCTGACTGTCCGATCAGTTTTCCTTCACCGTCATTAATACCAATGTTCTTCTGCGCACGTTGACGACCAGCGGCACCAATAACGTCGCCAGTCTGGTCTACATTCCACAATACAGCCGGATTCTTCTTAGCCATAGCAAAACCCAATTCTTCTTGTCATCTAGTTTATCAACTTCCTTTTTGCTATATTGTCGGAACCGATAAACTGAATGCGTATCATCAAGGAAATTACCATGACGATAAAGCAGCAAGAGTGGATCGACGCCTACAACCAGGCACTCAAGGCCAACGTAGACTTGCTCCACCAGACAAAGCAGATTCCGGGCAATGCGGAAGTATTCACCCAGTACAGCCAGCAGATTGCCTCGGAAATGTTCAACAAGGGAATGACCCCTGAGGACGCCGCCAACTATGCGGCCATGTCGCTCGTACGGCGTCCGTTGCTGGACGAGATCCAGAAGCTCACCATCAAGCGCAGAATGACAACAGACCCTGCCGAACAGTCCAAGCTCGACGAAAGAATCTCGCTAGACCAGCAGAAGTACAACAAGATTATGGGCATGAAGTGCTTCGAGGCAGCACAAACCGCCAAGCCACTCACCGAAGGCGTAGAGCTTCCCAACATGATCTGCTTCGGTCGCGGATACGGAGAGAACTCCAATCCGATGGACACAAGCGTAATTGCAAGGTTCAACAGCCTCGCAGCAAGGAACGACCCCTACACCGGCGGAATCAACCCGGTGCTTGCACGCACGCAGCAGTTCGAGTTCAACAACGCATCCAAGTACAGCGTAGACCCAAATCCGGAACTCGACAAGTACGTCGACACTGTATTCGTTGACGACATGGGCCCGGAAGCGTTCACCGTTAACGGAGAGAACCCCTACCGCGTGCTAGACAAGATCAGGGCCGGTGAGGAAGTAAATATCCCAGTGTCGCACGGAGTTGCAGTGAAGCCGAGTCTACCAGCGTTAACAAGCGAACCGCCCAAGGAAGACCCCGGATACGTCGACACGTTCGACTCGCTATTCTCCCCAGTAAACTAACAAAAAGACCAGCTCGTCGAGCTGGCCGTTTTAATTTAGAATGTAGCTCCGCAGTCGGAATTGTTGAATGCGTAGTTTGGAAAGTCCATTCCCTCGGAATTGGAAATGTCGCCACGAATGTCGTCCCACGGCTGGCACAGAGGCCCGTTGTTGATGCCGGTACCCGGCTCCAGCAGGGCAGCGTTAGGCAATACGTCATAACGGCCATCCGCATAGCGTACGGCTCTCGCACGGCCATCGTCGGTAGGACGGTAGTCTACTATCTTCAGAGTGCCGTAGTAGGGCTCCGGACGAGGCGGAGCGATACCCGGAGACGGATAGATAGGGTCTGGCGGATCAGGAAGTCCGCAACATGGAAACACTGGGTCATTATAGCGATACATAGTTACCACCTCAGACGTGGGTCAAACGGAATAGGCGGTCTCCACGGCATGGGAACCGGCTGGTTCGGCATGAAGATGGGGAACGGCGGAATGAACCTCGGCCATCCGCACACGTTGAAGAAGTTCGGATAGAGGTGCGACGGCGTGTACTGGTGAGGTCCCGGAGGAGGCGGAGGCGGGAAGCATCCGCACGGGCCACCCATGAAGGGATGCCAGTAGTGAGGAGGCAGAGGTGCGCAGCAGCACGGGCCCACGTACGTAGGAGTCTGGTGCGGAGGAAACGGGTACGGATAAGGATACGGTGCCGGACGAGGCGGAGCCGACGGACGTGGCGGCGGAACTGGCGGACGGCGATGATGACAGTTGCAAGGCATAGTAGACCTCCTTATTTCTTCTTGGTGGCCTTCTTTCTGGTCTTGGGTACACGGGGCATGCGGAGAATCTTCTCGTGTACGGTATGCATGTAGGAGTTTCCTCCAAGCTCCGTGTAGATACTGAACAGCTGCTCGAAGTTGTCACGATCCCAGTCTCCGATGTAGCCACGTTCCTCGGAACGGTTGAAGCTGCCGAGCATCTGGTTACGGAGCATCGCCTTGATGGCTTCCTTGGTGAGTTGCTGTTCTGCGGCGTCACGCTCAAACTTAGCCTTGAGCTTGTCGCTGACGTTGTCGATGAACGTGCTGATCTTGTCCACGTTGGTCTCAATCTTGTCGATACGTTCGTTGGTCTCCTTGTTGCTGTAGGCCCGGAACAGGTTCACGAACCAGCGGCGGATAGGCCCGACGAAGCCGACTATTGCGGTCAGCAAGGCCGTGACGGTCACCAAAAAGGACGATATAATCTGCAAGTGGGATGTAATGTACGCTAGATCCATAGTGGGAAAACCCCGTATCAAACCCTTATGAAGTAGTTTATACGGAAAGTGTTAAAAAATGTATATGAAAAGTCATAAACTTAAGTAAAACTTAATAGGGGTCTTTTATGGCTAAAATGAGTCAATATACGCCGCTTGACGAGAACGACAAGGAATACTTCTTCGGAGAAGGCGAAGGTGCCGTCGTTACTGTCGGCGAGACAAGTGCATCCAGTGGAAAAGTCAACCGCTTGGTGAAACTGAGCGACATCGGTGGCGGTGCTGGCGGTGTACCAAATGCTGGTAAAGGCATCGAATACGATGAGAGCACAAACACTTTGAGCTTTTACTACAATGGATCTGGCGGATTCACTACTGAACGTAATTCCAGTAACCATGAAATGATGAAAGTCAAAGCCGGTGTAGGCATCGAGGTTGATAATAAAGGTGTTAGCATCGATACCCAGCACGCAAATGAAGGTGATGTACTTACTTACCATAAAAATGGTTCAACAGATGAGGTGGTATGGGAAGCACCCGGTGGCGGCGGTGATTCGAATATAGCATTCCTTGAATTTACCGTCGTATACAACTCGTCTGATGAAGAATACCACTTAACAGCAGCTTCTATGACTCCTCAAGAAATAATATCTGCGATAGAATCGGGTAAAAGCGTATTTGCTCGCTGTGCTAGAATGTGGAATAACACTATAGAATCTGTTGTTCAGATACCGTTCTCCAGATATTATAATGAAGACGCTTATTATCCCGATAGTGGCAACTATAACATATGGTTCGGTGGCCCTGTTGGTTCTGGCGGAGCTGACGCACCGTATTTCTGTATAGCTAATATGGGTGGCGGTCTCTCTTGGTCGAGCTCTCAATGGGCAGTAAGTGATATTGATGAGCAATAACTCATAGTTATTCAGGCACCTTCAATAAATAGAAACTACGCATCGCTTTATGTGGTGCGTAGTTCTTTTTATTATATTTTAGTTAACTCTATGCAGAAATCATACACAATACTTTCATACAATTTCGGCAACTATGATATGCCGAGGGAACCTCGGACTGTAGACCCAGAGGCGGAATACATATTTGTTACCGACAAGCCGGTGGAATCAGCAGTATGGAAAATGCGCATCGACCAACGTCTCGCAGACAAGGACCCGTTGTATGCGGCATATTATGTTAGGCATCATCCATTTGAGTACGCTACAACGGACATAGTAATTACTGTTGACGCATCGATACAAATCAACGACTCTCTGGAACAAATCGTTGATGCGTTTGACAAATCTGGTGCAGACTATTCCGTACTCTGTTCCATCTATAAGTCCGACGAGCACAAGATATCGGAATGGCGACGTAGGCAGCCAGTTAGGATATCTAATCACGATGTCGACGCGCTGAATGTGTTCATCAAGAAGTTCGGTCAAGAAAACTGGAAAGGCTCGATAGGCCAAGCGTTCAACATATATCGAAATACGCCGTCTATGTGCCGTTTTTCGAAGCATGTATGGCGGTATCTGATAGCGTTGGGCGAAAACGGTAAGCCAGTCAGAATCGACGAAATTGTCGTGCATAAGCTCCTTGCCAGATACGACGACATAAAGGTATTTCCTACAAGTCTTCAGCTTATCCAATCCACCTACTTGACTTACTGTGCTCATTCAGCACTAATTCCAGTGTCACGGTATTTAGATTACGACCAGTATTTCTATCTATGCAACAAGCCAGTCTATCCTCACCGATTCGACAAACGAATTCTCTACCCAACGTCATACAAGTACAAGACGGAGGCGATGCTGCTCACCAAGTACCTCAACCCGGATGACCTCAGGGAATGGCTTGACCACCACTTGAACGTCTGCAAGTTCGACCGCATCCACGTATTCGACAACGAGTCCAGTTACGATGTCAAGTCGATCTGTGCCGAGTACGGCGACCGTGTTACCTACGAACTCATAGAGGGACAAGCATACCAGTACAGACTGTATGATTCCTACATAGAATGTCGATCAAACGCCGAATGGATCATGCCGCTCGATGACGACGAATACCTCGATATCGGTGACTTCGACTCGATCTACGACGGCATAATGTACTACCGCAACAAGTTCCCTCACATGGACATGCTTGCTATCCGCTGGAAACACCTATTCCCCAAGAAGTTCAAGGAAGAGCGTACCGGAAAGGTTCTCGACTACTGCACAGAGGAGAATCCGGAACTGGCCAAGAAGTTCATGTGGCTCGGAGACGGAACCGTAAAGACGGTGGTAAGAAGGTACGGAAAGATCCACTACGAGGAGACATGGGAGAATCCATGCGGTGGACATGTACCGAAGAATTCCGTATTCATGGGAGCTCTCCTATGTGACGGACGAAACATCCAGGGAGTCGGCATTCCGAACTGTCCATATGCACTGAACGACGAACGTATGCGCATCATACACTGCCGATACAAGGGCCCGTCAGACTATGCGGAGAAGATGTCGACTGCGATGACGGTTTCGGACAGCGTGCCGAGAAAAAAGAAGTGGCAGTTCGACGAGATACTTCCTACATTATCATAACAAGATGCAGTTAATTACGGATCGGACTGTGGGGCCATCCCATCAATCTGCCCAATCAACCCAGGCACATCATGCAATGTAGCTCCAGCTGGAACTGTAACTCCTTTAGATTCCAATGCAGCCATAATAGCGTCTTTGGAAGATGATACAGATGCTACATTAGCTTGTAAGCGTGTAAGTTCTGATTGTAATGACATAATAATGCCTTTGATTAAAATTAAGTTACATCCTTGACGAGACGAACAGAGTAACCGTCTGACTTATAGCTGCTGTTCGAAAGCATCGACGCGCCCGTACTGAAGTTACGGTAGTAGGCGTCGGAAGACGGGGTCTCAGTGGCCGTCCAGAAGTACGCGTTGCTGCCTAAATTGTAGAAGGAGCCCGAATACTGGTGACCAGCGGGAAAAGCCGCAAAGCCGTAGGAGCCGTCACCGTTGCCGGAAGACCACCCTGTAGTAGATTTCAGCTTAGTGCCAGCAACACCGGAACCACCTACAGCCGTGGCCAAGGCATCCC
>Ga0247610_10007650_pt1 | contig 11050 bp, 8 predicted proteins | sample 174DNAGHGhighgp2_FD_193483 | JGI IMG/M metagenome (GOLD analysis project Ga0247610, IMG submission 193483) | Sheep rumen microbial communities from Palmerston North, Manawatu-Wanganui, New Zealand - 1742 DNA GHGhigh gp2 | ecosystem: Host-associated > Mammals > Digestive system > Stomach > Rumen ...
CGCGGCACGCTCCACGGAGGACGTGAAGGGCTACTGGGGGGATGCCGACGGCAGCTGCCACATCAACGTGGCCTGCCCTGATGGCGACCCCTGGCACTACCCGATCAACTCCGTGGTCTGCATCGTGATTGACCCCCACGACGGCTACCAGTACATATGCTCCGGGGCCATGGTCAACAACGTCCGTATGGACAAGACCCCCTATGTGCTCTCCGCCAACCACTGTGTGGAAACGGCCGACCAATCCCACAAGTTTGTCTTCAACTACCAGACCAACAGCTGTCAAGGCACCGTCGGCCTCTATAATAGGGTTTCGAACGGCGGTGTCATCCGCGCCCGCTCCAACACTTCCAACAACACCACATCCAGTTCCGACTTCCTGCTGCTGGAAATCACCGGCAACCTCGGACCGGCATTCCGCGACAGCATCTTCTTCGCCGGATGGGACCGCTCCGGAGCCGCTTCCATAGGTGCGGGCATCCACCATCCTGGCGGCGACTTCAAGAAGATCAGCTTCCCGAAGAGCGTCACCAACATCACCTCCGGCCAATATGCCAACAAATACTTCTCCGTTTCCTGGCAAACCAACCCCAACAAGGGGGTGACCGAACAGGGCTCCTCTGGTTCCCCGCTCTTCAACGCCAGCCAGCGCATCATAGGCACCCTGACCTCAGGTTCCAGCGCCTGCGACTACATCTACGGGACCGACAACTACGGGAAGATGTCCTACCACTGGCTCAACAACGGCACGAACAACAACGCCCTCAAACTCCAGCCGTGGCTTGACCCGGACAACACCGGCACGGTCGTACTCGACGGCATGAAATATGACGGCACCGTCGTCGTCGGCATCCAAGACCACGACCCCGTATCCGGCACTTTCGACATCTACCCCAACCCCGCCACTGCCGGCACCATCACCATCCAAGGCGAGTTCATCCCCGAAACAGCCATTTGCAACATCTACAATGCCATGGGCCAGATCGTGAAGCATTTGGAAGTTTACACCGATGTCACCTTTTCATTGAATGTCAGCGACTTGGACAACGGAGTCTATTTCATCGACCTGATCGGCTCCGAACGCAACTACAAATCCAAACTGGTCATAACCCGCTAACGGTGAACCGCCCTCTGCTATCCACAGCCTATCTGCCTCCAGTAGAATATTTCGCCTTCCTGACAGCCGAACAGCCCATCGTGGAACGCGAGGAGCGCTACCAAAAGCAGTCTTACCGTAACAGGGCGACCATCATGAACGGCAACGGGGTGCTGAACCTGATCATCCCTACCGTCCATGACGACCGTATGGGGGTGGTGAAAGAGGTGCGCATCGACTACGCCACCCCGTGGCAGCGTGTGCACTGGCGCTCCATCGAGTCGGCCTACAACAACACCCCCTACTACCTGTATTACAAGGACGAACTGAAACCTTTCTTCGAACAACGGCACGAATACCTGTTCGACTTCAACCTCTCGCTAACAAAGACCCTGCTCCGACTCATGCGCATCGATCGGCCTCTGGATGTCACCCACTCCTTTGCCCCCTACGAAAAGCAGGATCTCAGAATGCTTATACACCCGAAGCAAGCTAAAAAGGAAGAATACCCTTTCCGGCTGAAAACACCCTATTACCAAGTGTTCGAGGATAAATTCGGGTTTATGCCGAACCTGTCCGTCATCGACCTGCTCTTCAACGAAGGTCCCCAGGCTGCCCCTTATCTGCAAAACCTCCTACCCCAACTTGAAACGCTGTAGCGTCATGTCACAAAACATCACCACTTTCTGGGAACGGCTATTCGTCCGCATCAAAAACGTTGCGGACAAGTACCTCTATTACGACAACCTCTTCGATGACAATGTCTGGTTTATCCGCTTTTCCAAAGACAACAGGAAAAACATCAAGTACCAGATTGACAAAGGGAATTTCAATCTCGCGCTGAAGAGTGGCGACGACATATTCAAATACCTGTGGATGATTCTATTAGCCATAGCCTTGGTGGGTATGATTTTGTTGAGCCAGCGCATCGGGGTTTCTGACCGGGAGGTGGCGCAGAACAACTATTCCGAACTGCTATACAACCATTTTCATCATATCGGGGACCCTGAGGCATACAAGTCACACCCCTACGCCCAAACGCAAGCCCAGACCATCGACCTCCTGATCTATGCGGTTGCCAAAGCCCTGAAAATCAACGATGCATACACTTTCCGGCATCTTGTCAGCACCATATTCGGCTGGTTGTTAGTTGCCTACCTGTCGTTAATTTTGCTACGGGCGTTCAGCTGGCGCGCGGCCTTCTTCACCGCCTTCTCCCTGCTCATCTCCCCTCGGTTCTTCGGCTATTCCTTGAGCAACGTTGTGGATGTGACATTCGCTTTCTTCTTCATATACAGCATCATGCAGATGTACTACTTCAGCCGTGAACTTCCCGTGATCCGCATCACGCGCCTCACCCGGATTTTCATAGGCATCCTGCTCACACTCTCTGTTCACAACGCCGGCGCGTCACTGTTGCACTTGTTCCTGGTCTTCACGCTATTGAACTTCTTTCTATACAACCCCATCAAGAAAATATTCACCAAAAATTACCTTAAAGCCCTCGGGCTGGTCATGCTGGTCATTGCCGGAATGTGGACGGCCGTGCTGATCGTCCACAGCGCTTGCACTTTCTACCTGGACAGCTCCCTTATCCGCCCCAACAGAGCCTTCGCCTCCTTAGTGACGAACATCCCCTATGACCAGAACCAGATTTTCGAGGGTCATTTCATTGGGCCCGACAACTTCCCGACCCGCTATTTTTTGAAATATCTCTACATCACCACCCCATCGGCGGTGGTCATCAGTTTCCTGCTCTTCTTCATCTTCTTCAAGAACGCCATAAAGACCCTGAAGCCGTTCTCCATATTCATATTTATATATACGGTGCTGTTCTGCATCAACCGGGTGAGAAGCCATTACATGAACCCCGACACTCTGTGGGCCATCCACTATTGCGTCTATCCGCTGTTCCTGCTCATCGCCGCCAGCGGACTGGAATGCACCTTGCGGCACATCGACGACAGATACACTAACTTCGTGATATTAGGTCTGTTCGCCCTACTCTCCTTCATGCCAATACGCCACATCCTGATCAACATCCCCTACACCTCGCTCTACTTTAACGAGATTTCGGGCGGCATCCACAATGCCTACGCGAAATACGCCCTTGACAGCAATTTCGAGGCTAACAAGAAAGCCAACGAATGGATGATAGAGTATATCGCCTCTCATGACACCGGGCACTACACACAGCGGCCTGTGGTGGTGGCCACCAACGGCAACGCCGCCTGCCAACTCTTCTACCGCAACACCCCGAACATCCGGCTCGTTTTCAAGGACTACGACCAACAGGACAGCACATGGGACTACTACGTGGCCTACTGCAACCAAATCCCCATCACGCAACTGCGCAACAACACCTGGCCTCCCGACAGCACCCTGCACCAGATGACCTTCGAACGGAAGCCCATGGTCGCTTTTTACCGTAACGAAGAGCGATTCCGCGCCTGGGACCGCCAGGACAGCCTCGCCATTGCCGCCGATTCCATGCTCCTGGCGATCCAAGAGGAGTAAGACGACATTCAGCGCGCGAATAGCCGCGACACAGCCTCCCGCAAGCTCCAACTACCACGCCCAAAACGTTATCACCTTGTAGCAAGGCATGAGAAAAAAAAATGTTGCACATCAAAAAAAAGTGTATCTTTGCCGCCTGAATTTGAAGATATGGAAAACGCCACATTAGAACAGAAGGTCATCTCAATCATCGACCAAATCCGCCCCTACTTAGTGCAGGACGGCGGCGACATCGAGTTCGTTGAGCTCACGCCCGACAGCGTCGTCAAGGTCAAGCTCCAGGGAGCGTGCGGCACCTGCCCCCACGCCAAGATGACCCTCAAGAACGGTGTGGAACAGACTATCAAGCACTACCTCCCCGAAATCGACCACGTCGAAGACATCGTTCTCGGATTCTAACTCTCAACTCTCAACTCTTAACTTCAATAACCAATAACCTATAACCAATAACCATTACAAATGGGCCTTAAATGCGGCATAATCGGACTCACGAACTCGGGCAAGACCACGATGTTCAACTGCATCTCCAACACGAAGGCGGAGGTGACGGACTTCGCGTACAGCACGAGCAAGTCCAACATCGGCGTGTGCGCGGTGCCTGACGAGCGGCTGACCCACATCAACTCGTTCATCCCTGCCGACAAGCTGGTCTATGCCAACCTCGACATCGTCGATATTCCGGGTCTGGCCAAGGGAGCCAGCACCGGCGCGGGCATCGGCAACAGCTTCCTCGCGGACGTGCGCCTGTGCGACGCCCTCATCCACGTGCTGCGCTGCTTCGACAACCCTACCCTACCCCACGAGGAAGGCTCCGTGGATCCTGTCCGCGACATCGAGATCGTGGATTTCGAGCTGCAATGCAAGGATTTGGAACAGATTGAACGCAAGATCACCAAGGTGGAGAAAGCCGCGAAAGTCGGCGAGAAGACCGCCAAGCACGACCTTGCCGTTCTGTTGAAATACAAGGAACATCTCGAAAGTTTCCAGAATGTGCGCACCTTGGAGGTCACGCCCGACGAGAAAGCCGTGGTGGCCGACATGATGCTGCTCACCGAGAAGCCCGTGATGTTCGTGTGTAATGTGAACGACGACGACGCGGCCACCGGAAACGCCTATTCCGAGGCCGTGAAGAAATACGTGGAAGAACACGGCGGCGAGATGTTGGTCATAGCGGCCAAAATCGAGTCTGAAATCGCCGAGTTGGAGAGCGAAGAGGACCGCAAGGCATTCTTGGAAGACGTGGGGCTGGCCGAGCCGGGCGTCAACAAGGTGATCCGTGCGGCCTACAAGATGCTGGATCTCATCTCCTTCTTCACCGTCGGCGGCAAGGAGAACCGTGCGTGGACCATCACGCGGGGCATGTTGGCTCCGCAGGCGGCGGGCGTCATCCACAGCGACCTGGAACGCGGCTTCATCCGCGCCGAGGTCATCAAATACGACGACCTGGTGAAATACGGGTCGGAACTGAAATGCAAGGAGGCCGGCAAGTTGGCGGTCGAAGGCAAGAACTACGAAGTGCAGGACGGCGACATCCTGCACATAAGGTTTAATGTTTAGGGTTTAGGGTTTAAGGTTTATGGTTTAAGGAAAACCTTGTAAACCGACAGAATCCTTAAACCATAAACCATAAACCATCAACCTTAAACCAAAACGCGGTAGTAGCTCAGTTGGCAGAGCGGCGGCTTCCCAAGCCGCAGGTCGCGGGTTCGAACCCCGTCTACCGCTCAAAGCACTGAAAAACAGCGATTTACAGCCGTAAAATCGCTGTTTTTTTCGTAAATCGGGACAGAAACGGGACAAAATGAGGTTTTATACTGTTTTCTATTAAAACATAAAACATTGAACTCCAACATGTTACAAAATCATTGTTTTCGAACCGCAGGCATATTGGTTCGAGGACCGATATTTTTGGGAGTTCATACTAAAAAACGAGTATCTTTGCGGCGATTTTAGTTGATATAGTATGAATAACAATATGACATATTCGCAAATGGCGCAGTTGGAACTGATGAATGCGGCGGCCAATGTCAACTCGCAGGAGGATTTGGATGCGCTGAAGCTAACCATCTCGCTCTTCTTTGCCGAGAAGGCGCAACGAGAAATCGACCAGATGTGGGAGGACGGCACTTTTGATCAGGCAAAGTTAGACGAACTGCGCGGACAACATCTCAGAACTCCATACAGGACCTTCTGACCTATGCGCTACGTGGTTCTTGACACCAACGCCCTGATTCAGGCACTGCCCACGGAAAGTCCTTACCATCGGATTTGGGCGGATTTTCTTGGCGGGAAGTACCGCTTGCGTGAGCAATGAGATATTGTCTGAGTACGAAGAGATACTCGCCATACACGCTTCGCCCGAGGTTGCGCACAATGTGGTGGAAGCAATTGCACGCCACCCGATGACCCATTACCGTGAATCCTATTATCGTTTTCGCTTGTTGGCTGATGTAGATAAAGATGACGACAAATTTGTGGATTGCGCCATCACCGCTAACGCTGACTATATCGTCACCGAAGACTCGCACTTCAACATCCTCAAGCAGATTCCATTCCCGAAACTCACCGTCTTGACCTTGGAAGAGTTCAATGAAGAGCTGAAAAAAGTAGCTGACACGAATGACTGTTAATTCTAGAATGAAACAATGGATAGAGAACAAGCTCTAATGTTAGCCAAGCAATACAAGGAAGAGACTGTATGATGATGTCCTGCGTACGGGAGTTGCCGTGTAGCATTTGACTAGAACAAATTTCTTTCAACTTCTTTATTCCAGCATTCATTGCGGAACTACTCCGTGCAGATACGTGTGATACGCGGAGATCTAAACGAGAAGTTAAATTCTCGAAATGTCAGGTCATAAAAACTTTATTGTGCGTTTTGGTATGCGTTCAAAGCTCAAAGTTCAATGCTCAATGGTCAAAAGCTAAAAGCTAATAAATGTACGGGGAAATTTTATACCTTTTCAGCGAAGTGAACTATCGCACGACAACCCTGCAGTTGATTATATCACCGCCAATGGTGATGCGAAAAACATAGACTCCTTTCGCATAAGACGAAAGATCCACGGTGGTTTCGTAATCCTCCACCGGAATCTTCACCAACATCTTCCCATACATATCGAACACCTCCAACTGTCGGATCATCTCCTCGGAATGAGCTACCGTAACCCGTCCGTTTGTCGGGTTGGGGAACACCCTGATGCTATTGTCATGATTATGCGACACTATCCCGACAGCATTAATATACGACAACTCCAAATCATCCAGCCACATAGCCCAGTTATAGTTATAGGGGTAATAGCGAAAGGCGATATGGTTACCTGTGCCTGACAAAAGAGTGGAATCGAGGTTTATCTCCAACGGCACCCAACTGCCCGCCTGGTCGGAGGCGTAAATCGTATGCACAATCTCAAAACTCGACTCCTCCGCGTCACTGTTCACTACCCCCACCTCTATTCTGCCAGCATTGACCGATTCGGCCAACGACCTCAACGAAAGTTTGACTTTGTGGATATCTACCTCCAGTGGTGGCATCACAGCCATCAGCATCTCGAAGTTGATGGAAGACTTGAAGATCAGCGAACGGGAATTCCCCACATAATGGTCCTGAGCTTGGGCGTTCTCAGACATGTAAACCTCTGGATAAGCCCAATAGATGTGCGGGAAGGTCCAACAACGCGGACGCGGATATTCATTGTAAATGTAAGGTTGATAGTAATTCTCAAAATCTTCAATATATGGCAATTGCGTGATAGAACTGCACTGTGTGAAAAAAGTCTCGGGCAAACTCCAGCTGCTCACTTCTTCGTTACCGCATTTCGCCTTGACATATACTTCATACCATTCTCCAAACTTAAGATTGTCCACTGTATAAGGGTGACTTGTTACAACAACTGCGTAATTCATACTCTGTACATGAGGTTTTACCACCACTATCCACTCGCTCTCATCGCCAGAGGGTGTCCAGTCAATCGTGGCCGAATGGCTTGTAACATTCGTGACGGTAACATCCACAGGCAGCGGACACGTAGTGGCTTCCACACGGACATTGTCTAAATATGCGTAAGTCTGGGTGCTTGAGTAATGCTTGAATGCGATGAAGTGTCCTTCACCGGAATACCCCGACAAAGTCACCTTCTTCTCGGTCCAATGCTCTACCTGATAATAGTCTAACCACACCGTATCCATTGGAACGAAAGTGGAAGCGTCCAGAGGATCGCTCATCACTCCCACCTCAAAGCGGTCGTCCGGATCATAGGCTCTGTATTGGAAGGAGACCAGTAACTCGTTCATGGGAATAGAGTGGTCCATTTCAGGCATAACCGCGATATTGTAAGTTCCTGCTGGTGCGCTGAACAGCAACATGCCGGGCGTACTGTAAGTCGCGTCATAATGGTTTGGTTGATGCAAGTCTATATAAGGGTATGTGCCTGACGTGGTGGTCAACCGATACCAGCACCACGGGTAGTTCTCCGATCCGTAAGTGTCAAAATTGTCAGTATAGGGCAAGGAGGAAATATAGCCGCAATCGGTACGCTGTGTGACGGCCTGCGACCAATAGCTGCTTTCTCCATTGCCACAAGAAGTGCGGAGGTAGATGTCGTAAGTCGTGTTGTTCTGCAGATTCTCGAAAGTATAAACCGTGTCCGTAATTGTAATCAGCTGTGCCTGGGCGATGGGCGTACCCGCCGTCACAACCGCTGCTTCCCAAACGCTATCATGGATGGAGGCCGGCGTGAAATGCACCGAAATGTCATGTGCCGTCACGGAATCCACCGCAATGTGCACTGGCACCCCGCAATGAAGTCCCTCAAGAGTCACATTGTCAATAGCTGCGGGCGGATTATCCCCGACACTCCATTCGTTAGCCCACAAAAAATAGAGACGCTGCACCCCTTGGAAAGTGGCATCCAGCGTATAGCTGAAATGAGTCCACGATACATGCCCATATAAACTGTTGCCAAGCTGCACCGACCCTGCCGGCACCGAATAGTCAACCGGAGTGGTGGGAGGCCCGACAAACACCCTCATCCCGGCAAAACCGGCACCCCCTTTCACTTTATAGTCAAACGAGAGGTCATAACTGGAATAATCCGGATCAAAATAGAAATCCCGATAGGCCCAGCTATAGCTCACGCTTGAATTCGTGTATGTATAGCTGACACCGTCATTATTGGAAACGTACATAGAATGTGTGCCCGTCTTATGAGTTGCAGTACCAATGCACCAATGATTATTGCCATAATAGTTTATCACCTTCCAATAGTTGTTCTCCTCCGGATCCTCAAAACCGTTTTCGTACGGAATCCGACCTAAAAACGACAACGTCTGAAAGGATTGCAGATAGCTCCAGAAGCTCTGCTCTTCATTCGAACACAGGGATTTTATCTTCCACTCATAAACGGCATCAGGCATCAATCCCGTCATCGAGTATGACGTTTCGGTCAGAACAACTTCCGTAAAAACACTGTCTTCCTGCAATTTGTATGCAAGAACAAAGGTTGGGGCATCCGACTCCCAAGTCAGAGTGGCCACATCGTCAAGAATGTTGACAGCAGCCAACTGAGCAGGTATAGGGCAATCAGAGGTGGTGATTTGGATATTGTCCACGGCACCAGGCGGATTGGTTCCGAAAGAGTCATCATTCTTCCATAAGAAATAGAGACGCTGCGGTCCACTATGGGTGGAGTCTAGCGTGAAAACGGCATTATGCCAAATGGAATCCAGTTGGAATTCTGCACCAATTTGGGTGGCCAAAGGGGGAACATCATTATTACCCGTCGGAAGAGGTTGTGCGGAAGGCGGACCCACAAACACCTTGACATAATCGTAGGGGTGATTGTTATAAATTTCCCCGTATGATCTGATATCGAAAGATATCTGGTAAGATGCGACATCTCCGGGGAACACGAAATCGCGACAGGCCCAAACCACCGATGAGGAATTGACCGTATAGGAATTGGAAACGCCATTGTTATTCGACACATACAACGAATGGGAGCCGTCGCTACTCACTGCTTCCCCAATATGCCATTTGTTGGTATAATTCTGATTGGAAAGCACCCATTCGGCATTCTCCGCAGGATTCTCGAAACTGCAACTGAATGGCAAGTGCGCAACAGCGGCAGCTGTGGTAAACGTGTTCACTTCGGAAAAAAATCCTTGTTCTGTTGCAGAACAGTTCGCTCTTACCCGCCACATATACTCCGTAGAGGGAAGCAAATTTCCGATGAGGGAAGATGAAGCAGAAACATTCAATACCGTATATACAGAATCTGTAACACTCTTATATTCAATCGTATAAGATTCAACATCAGGAGAAGTCCATGTCAAAAAAACCACCGTATCGGCAGGACAAGCAGTCAAATTTGTCACATTGGCGACACAAGCAGTTCCTTCAAAAACGATATTGTCAATGGCAGCTGGCGGATTGTTTATATCCCAATAGTCGTTATTCCATTTAAAATAGAGTCGTTGCACTCCGGAATGAGTGCTGTCAATGATATGGGAAAAGGTTGTCCAGGAAGGAATGTTATTCAATCCACTGAACAATTGGATACTGCCAGATGGAATATCCCCAATATTATCCACCGGTGGTCCAAGAAACACATCCATATTATCCCACCACGAATCTCCCATTCCTTTGAAATCGAAATAGAGGATATAAGCTTTGTCATGGGGATCTAAGTAAAAGTCTCGATAAGCCCATGCTGAATAACTATTGGTGCCGGAATAGGTATTGGAAGCTCCGCCATTGTTGGAAACATACATCGCGTGTGTTCCCGACGACGCCGTGGCCGAGCCCACCACCCATTTGTTAATCACATTGCTATAGAAATGCCAATGAACATTATCCGTAGTGTCTTCAAATCCGCAATAATAAGGCAACAAGGCAGTGTCCGCTGTCTGGCCTTGTGCATTCATCGTATTATGCATTGCCATCAGCAACACTAAACCCATAACAAAAATACTTGTTCCCTTTAACATAGTCTCCCATTGCTTATTTTAAATTACAACTAATATTACGAATTCATCAATAAGTTGAAGTGTTGACACAGTGAAGCCTACATTCTCTATTGTTTGTTGTAAACCTATTGATGGTTAATCCAAATATCCATCGTTTCGGATCTGGTTTTCTACTGCGTCAAGAAAAGATATCGCAGTAGGCACTAACGGCGTAATATCCGCTTCTGTGACCACTTTCCAGTCATCATAATCACCCGTTTGTCTCAACTCGAACAATTGGCTGTAAAACTTCCCCAAATCTGAATCAATAAGGCCTGTCTTGATGAAATGTAGTCCGAAAAGGCCTATCGCCCCACCGTGAGTGTGAGCATTCAGACCGTTTTTAAGCAGCAATGCTGAAACCATATAATAACAAGCATAATACATCCTGTTGGCAGCAGCATACCAATAGCCACCTTCAATGACACCTTT
>Ga0247610_10007651_pt1 | contig 11047 bp, 10 predicted proteins | sample 174DNAGHGhighgp2_FD_193483 | JGI IMG/M metagenome (GOLD analysis project Ga0247610, IMG submission 193483) | Sheep rumen microbial communities from Palmerston North, Manawatu-Wanganui, New Zealand - 1742 DNA GHGhigh gp2 | ecosystem: Host-associated > Mammals > Digestive system > Stomach > Rumen...
GTTTCAAGCCCGTCGTTGATGCCATACATCACTTCCGAGGACATATAGCCGAAAAAGAACTCGTGGTTCATCATCCCTTGGGTATCCTTGATTCTTCCAATGTTCACGTTGATTTGGTTGCGAATGTAAGGGAATTCTAGCTTTGTTTCTGGTTGTTGTGCAAGGCCCATGCAGCATGTCAGCATGAAAGCCAAAATGAAAACGCTTTTTCTCATGATTGGTAAATTGTTTTTCGTTTGTGGTTTTGTCATTTATAATCGTATTGGGTTAACGCAGGGGTTTTGGCTTTATTGCATTCTGGTTGTAGGGCTGTCGTACCACGGTTGTAGGGCTGTCGTACCACGGCAGCCGCGGGAAAAACAATTTCAAGCGGCTGCCACGATGTGACAGCCCTACAAAAGATTACCGTTGCCATTTCTTCGGCCCGGGGAATCGAACGTTGAGACCGAAGCGGTGGATGGCTTTGGTCTTTATTTCATCTGTTTTGGGTTTGTATTCCTTATTTAGGTTGTCAAATGCCAATTCATAAAAGACACCGAAATACTTCGATGGGTTGACGGCTATGCCAACACTGCCACCGTAAAGAAAGTTGTTGCGGACAGGCTCGGCTGAAGGACCATCGTAATCAGGCTTATACTGCTCTGTTACGGTTCTCATGCCCAATTCTCCACGGCAATAAATGTCGATAAAATAAAAGTTCGGCAACAAAAGGGTCAGAGGATGCAGTTCCGTATGGATGCCATAATGATAGTAGCGCTCAATCATTTTACCATCAAAAAGAAGTGGTTCATAAATGGTATCTGTGCCATTGTACATAGTTCCACCTCCTATTATCATCAGGCTTTCATGAGTGCCGAAACTGCCGAAGACTCCTACCACGCACCAATTGGTAATGCCATAGCCAACGCCAACCCGGAAGTCGGGATAGTCAGAAATAGGGACTTTCTGCATCATGCGCGAATAACTCGCATCGATTTTGAAATTGCCTTTGTTGAAAGGCTTGAGGGAAGTGAATGGGAGGTTGGTTTGGGCGAAAGCCGTGCAAGACAGCAGCAGCAATGCCAGTAGATAAACACTTTTTCTCATAATAATTGCTTATGGTTTTGTTTGTTATAAATCCCCGTTTGTCTAATAACGACACTTCCTAAACTTTATTATTGGTTTTAGGAACCACACCCCCACAGGGGTGCCGCAAAGTTGCGGGGGAGTCCGTCGTAATCCCGATAGCACGTAAGCACGCATAACGATAAAGCATCATTCCCGTTGCTGCACCGCGTTCTGGTAGTCATCTTCAGTAAATGTATATCGCAGGCAGCCGTCCCAACTGTTCTCGGCGGCAAGCACTTCGTAGTTTTCCATCAAGATGGGATTGAACCTGCTCCTGTCTTCTTTTGAAAACTCAATTTGAACCGAATCATTGAAAACAATCCTCATCGAATCGCATTGGTTGTCATTAAAGTATTGTGGATAATTGATCTGATAACGATAATCCCAAACCACCGAAACCTCTCCTTGGGCAGGAATTGTGATTGTCTGCGATGGGTGATAGGATGAATCCTGCGAGGTCACCAAACCGCAATCCTTTGTCATGATGGTCAGTTCCATTGGCAAGGTGTTTTTCATCACAATTTCCAAATGGCAAAGACGATCAACCGAGCAAGTCGCCAAAACAAATACCGATAGCATCATGGCCGCCAATGCCATTGCGAATAATAATGTCTTTTTCATTGCTGCTTATTTAATTGGTTGTAATATTAAATTGGGAAGTAAACACCGATGCTGTAAAGCAACATCACAGGGGCTCTCTTATTCGCCTCTGGGAGATTAGGCCCTTCATCTACCCTATAGCCCATTCCGATTTGGAACTGGAACACCTTTGGTGCACGGAAGGTATAGACCGGGCCAACCACAGATTGGGTATGGGCCTCACCAAAGCCCTGGTGCCAAAAGCTCAAAGAAAGCATGGAACTGTTAATGAAGGGCTTGAAATGGTAGTTGATGGCCGCGCCACAACTGAACAACCCCGCGCCAGCCTGAACACTTAAATGATTGCCAAGCATAAACTCAAAGTCGGCACCGACCAAGCCACCTCCGCCTTGAAGTACACCCGCCGAGATAGACATTTTCTTCTCACTTGGAACACGTTGCGCCATCAATTGAACTGAAAACAGCGCGACCAAAACGATCAAAACAAATTTTTTCATGATACCTGGATTTAATTGTTGATTGATTTTAGATTTACCCCGCAAAACTATAACAAAAATCAACGAAAAAATCAACCCAAAGGCCAAGTACAAGTTTTCCTTTTTAATACTTGTTGAAAATCAACTAAATGCAATAACGAAATACAAGTTTTTGTTAATCCAAAAACGAGGAAAACGAGGCATTTTCGGTCTTTTTTCTGAGGTTGGAGCGGTATTTATTCACCGTGTTTTCGCTCAAGTCAAGCAAATCGGCTTCTTCCTTTGCGCGGAAATGCAAGAAATTGAGCACCGCAATTTGTCGCTCCGTTTCGCTCAAATCTGGATAGGCTGTGGCCAATTTCTCCAAAGCCTGCGGATAGGCCGCCTCAAACTCCGCTATGATGCGCTCCAAGCGGTTCGGCACCTTCGCGCGGTAAAGGTCGGCCACCCGCTGCGGCAGCATTGCCCGAGCCTGTTGCAAGGCATCGTCCGCTTGCGTCTGCAATTGCTGCAGCGCGTCATCCACCGTCTGAAGCTGCTGCAAGGCATCGTCCACCTGCGTCTGAAGCTGTTGCTTCTCCTCGTGCCAGGTTTGCGTTTCAGCCTCATGCTCCTTTTTCCGCTTGGCCATCCACCACCACGATCCAAGCCCCAAAACCAGCAACACCACCACAGCCGTCACCACGCCCTGCACCAAGCGTCGCCGTGCCGCCTCCTGTTCGGCCAACCTTCTTTCGGCCTCAGCCTTCTCCTGTTCCCACTGCAAATGCTGCTGGAACACATCATTAAGTTGCGAAGCCCGTGCCTGGTTATTGGCAGCCGTAGCACCTTCTTCGGCAAGGATGAGAGCATACTGGTTGGCTTTCACCGTATCGCCTTCTTTTAAAGCGATGTCACGTAGGTATATTGCAGCAGTGTTCGCTCCCTTCGGATATTTTTCCACAGCGCGTTCCAAATAGACCTTTGCGGAATCATATTGTCCTATGTCATGATAGATGCTACCTATGGCCATAAATCGAGTTAGCATTTCCACTTCACTAGCAGCTTGCACCATCATGCTTTTCAGGCTATCCAATGAAGCCAATGTATCATGGTGGGTTCTAAATTCGGACAACGCCAACAAGCAAACAGCATCTCTATATACCAAAGTCTTCCTGTCGGGGTGGGTTTCCAATGCCATTTTATAGTAATACGTGGCACTATCAGTCTCTTCTAACTTGCCATATTGCTTCGCAATAAAAAAATATGTATTGGCAATCTTATCGGGCGAAGACTGCGCTTTTTTATCGTAAGCCAAAGACTGCTTGCCGCAATAAATGGCTGGCTCCTGCATATATTGGGCGGAAAACAACTCCACAAGGCGGTTATAAGTCAAAGCCATAAACCGTGCCTTGTGTCCCACCAAAACCTTCTCCTCAAAATGCCCCTCCATCATCCTCAAGGCATTGAGGTATTCCCCGCAAGCCTCAATGAGGCTGTCGCGCTCATAATACCCCACACCATTAATATAATGTGCCCGCGCCGCCAAAAACGCATCCCGCCTCTGTACGGACGCACCGCGCACGTCCGCTCCATCCATCCCCACAATCGAATCAAAATAATGAACCGCCTTCACCACCTCTTTGCGGTTGCTCTGCTTATAGTCATTCTTATAAAGCAACTCCGCAATCAGCACCTGACAATAATGCCCCTCAAACGCATCCAAGCTATCCGCCGCCTCACTCCCCGCAAACTCCATCATCACCTTCAGCGCACTATCCGGCTGCCGCCACATGAGGGTGTCAATTTGCGATAATGCTAAGGTCGGCCCTTCGACAAGCTCAGGGACCTCAACTTTAATTGGTTGGGAGCAAGCCACCAGCATGGCCAACCCAACCATTAAGTTCACTATGTGCAAACACCTTTTCACGCGGCAAAAATACTCAAAATCCAGCATATCATATAAAAAGCCACCAAAGGCCTTAAACCGTCTCCATGTCGCCGTTGGGAATGGCTAGACTTTCAATGGCTTTATCTAAATGTCAATCTACCACCACCAAACGCACATCGTTTTTGATTAAGCCTTGCTCCATCAGCGAAAACACCCGCCAAAGCGGATGTTGATGCCGAAACGGTTGTATGGGCGTAGTTTGTTGTTGGCATTTTCATGAAAAGAATTCGGTTTTAGACTTGAATATGTTCTTTCGTAAAAGAATCCGAAATACTTCGAAGGGTTGATGGCCAAGCCAATTCCTCCTGCAATGTAAGGCTTGTTGATGCTAGGTGTATTATAGTCAGGGCTTAAGTTGTCTTCTTCGTATATGCATATCCGGTGATGCATCCCAACGCGTAGAATACTGTAGACATCAATGAAATAGAACCCAGGTAGTAATAGTGGGATAGGGTGCAACTCATTGTGTAATCCGTAATAAACAAAATGGTTTCGGTAAGGGTGGAGGTCATCACCTCCAATACCAATCATGGAAGTATTAGTGCTGTATTCGGCGTATATCCCGGCTACGCACCAATCTGTGAAGCCGTATCCACCACTAAGGCAGAACTTCGAAACATCGTTATATCTATCTCTTTCATAGCCTAGGTTAAGAATAATATTGCCTTTGTTTAGTGGCTTCAAGGAAGTGAAGGGCAGATTGCTTTGTGCAAAGGCCAAGCAAGGCAAGAGTAGGAAAACCAACAGATAAATTCTTTTGTTCATGATGTTGAAGGTTTATTATGTGTTTGATGTTTGTGTTTTGTGAATAGGTAACGATTATAGTTCAGGGTTATTGTGCAAGCCATGCCATCATCAAGAGTGAAAGTTGGGTATAAATTGTTTAATAATAATTTGTTAATCAAATAGATATATAATATCGAAAGATTTATTTTTGAGGATTTCGGGGAAATGAGTGCTATAAAATTTGAGGATTTCGGGAAAAATAGATGAAAAAACTTTGAGGAAATGAAATAAACGCTATTTTTGCAGTGAAATTACATAGGTTATGGACACTAGAAGAATATTCAAGCGTAAGATATACGAGCGCTTGCTAAAATGGAAAGAAACGAGCAATGGTAACTCTGCCCTCTTGGTACAAGGTGCCCGTCGTATTGGCAAATCTACTATAGTAGAGGAGTTCGCTCGACGGGAGTATACATCATACATTCTCATTGATTTCACTAAATGTTCGCAAGAGGTCTTTAATTTGTTCGATGATGTGTCGGATCTCAATTTTATCTTTCTTAGGCTTCAACTCATTTACCATGTCCAATTGGTGAATCGCAACTCGCTCATTGTTTTCGATGAGGTTCAGTTCCAGCCCAAGGCGCGCCAAGCCATCAAATCGTTTGTTGCGGACCATCGATACGACTACATAGAGACAGGGTCTCTGTTTTCTATCCGCAAGAACATCCGAAACATTTTGATTCCCAGTGAGGAAGAGCGTATAGACATGTTTCCTATGGATTATGAGGAATTTCGTTGGGCATTGGGAGATACAGCAACTGTCCCCCTGCTTCGAAGTGTATGGGAACACCCACAGCCGTTGAAGGAAGCACACCGAAAATTGATGCGAGATTTCCGCTTGTATATGTTGGTTGGTGGGATGCCGCAGGCCGTTAATGCCTATCTTGAAACGAACAATTTTGAAGCGGTTGACCATACCAAGCGTATGATTCTGAACATCTACGATGAGGATTTCGGAAAGATTGACCCTTCTGGAAAAGCTGCACGCATTTTTGCTGCCATTCCCGCCCAATTGAATAATAACGCATCCAGATACCAGATTTCCAGCGTCATTGCGGGCGCGAAAGCGGAAGATTACATTGAATTAATTTCGGAAATGGAGAAATCGATGACGGTCAACATTTCGCATCATTGCGATGACCCAAATGTGGGCATGGCCGCTTTTGAAAATCTGAAACAGTATAAAATGTTTGTTGGAGATACAGGGCTGTTTGTAACCCTTGTTTTCAAGGATAAAGATTTTACGGAAAACATCCTCTACAACAGGCTCTTAAATGATAAACTATCTTCCAATCTGGGGTATCTTTACGAGAATATCGTAGCGCAGATGCTTGTCTGCTCTGGCAACAAGTTGTTCTTCCATACTTGGCCCACTGAAAGCAGAAAACACAATTACGAGATAGACTTCCTTTTGTCAAAAGGAACTAAAATTGTTCCTGTTGAAGTAAAGTCATCCACTTACAAAACCCATGTTTCGTTGGATGAGTTCTGTAAAAAATACTCCTCCAGAATAGCGAATGAACGTTATCTCATATACACGAAGGATTACGACAAAGAGGATGCAGTGAAATACTTGCCAGCCTACCTTGCTTATTTCCTTTAACACAATAAAAGAAGACGGATAACTGGATGTTAATCAATTGAATGTGTGAAAGTGCCGTAGCAAAAAGGCATCCTTGCTTCCGAAAAGGGCTTGTTGTCCAAGTTTTAAAAATACATCATTTTTTGTTGCGTAATTCACATTTTTTCTACTTTTGCCTTTCATAAAATGCAAATTCACCTATTTAATAACTAAAACTTTTCAAAATGAAAAAGACTGTATTAATGTTGGCCGCCCTCGTTTTGGGTTCAATGGCCTTCGCACAGAACGCCGACAAGAAAGAAGCTGTCGACCAGTATGGCAACACAGTGAACGTCAAGACACTGGAGACGTCAAGTCGCGACGGTATCTTGGTGTTCGAATCCAAGGAAAAAGATTACAAGTTCTGGTTTGACGCCAGAGTGCAGGTCGACTTCGGTCACTATTTCGGTGCCCAGGAATGGGCTGACCCGATTGGCTCAGGTGCCAGCATTCGTCGTGCACGCTTTGCTGCCAAGGCTCAAATCACACCTGATTGGTATGGTGAGATTGACATGGAACTCGCCAACGGTTCCTTCGAGCTGAAAGACGCTGTGGTTCGCTACAACGGCTTGAAGAACTGGCAGTTCACTGTCGGTAGCATGAAGCCCGACTTCACCATGTCGCGCAACACTTCTTCGCGTTATCTCATGTTCATGGAACGTCCTATGGTGATCAACGCCTTCGCTCCCAGCCGTCACCTCGGTGTCTTCGCGAAGTATACCAACAAGTATTTCTTCGGTAGCGCCAGCGTGCTCTTCCAAGAGATTGAAGGCCAAGAGACCCGCGACTTTGTTGAAGCTAACAACAAGGACTATGGCATGGACGAGGGCCTTTCCTATGTCGGTAAGGTCGTGGTGCGTCCCATCAACGAACCTGATCTCGGCATCCATGTCGGTGGCGCAGTCATGTACGACGCTCCCAAGACTTCCGATGAGATGGGCGTGTATAGTGGTACCCGTTTCAGCACCCGTAATACCACCAACATCAGCCGCAAGAAATACATCGATACCGATGATATCAAGAACACCGACCACAACCTCATCGCCACCGCCGAACTCGCTGGCCACTACAACGGCCTGCGTCTTGAAGGCGCCTGGGTGTCGGACTGGACATACATGAAGCCTGAAGTTGGCATCGACAAGCCTTATCATTTCCAAGGCTGGTATGTGGAAGGTGCCTGCCTCCTCCTCGGTGGCAAGCAGAGCTACGACTCCGATGGTGCCAAGTTCAACCGCGTCCGCGCTGGTCGCAGTTGGGGCGACATCGAACTCGTTGGCAAATATGAGTTCCTCGACATGAACGACTACGATGGCCGTGGCGAGCAAGCCATCTACGGTGGCTCTGCCGAACTCTACGGTGCTGGTCTCAACTTCTACTTCTCCAAGAACGTGAAGATTGGTCTCAACTACCAATATGTCAACAACGACCGTTATGCCAATGGTAAGGGCAAACTCTATGTCGGTCTCGATGCCGATGGCAACCCGACCAAGGACTTCACCAAGGTCACTGCCGCCGATGGCAAAGCTGGTGTGAACTACCACATGCTGCTGGCCCGTTTCCAGGTCGCTTTCTAATCCATCAAATTGTCTAACCTTATAAAATTGAGAATAATATGAAAAAGATAATGTTTGTGGCTTTGGCCCTTTTGATGGGTCTTGCTTCTTGTGTCAAGGATAAACAATATCCGGGCATCACCATTTCTAATGTCACTTACAATCCTACAGCTGTTCAAGCGGATGATGATGTCACAGTGACTGCAACGATTACCTGCTTCAAGGAATTTACCGCTAATCTTGTCTATAATTATACTGATGAGAACGGTAATTATCTTGATGGTGGGAGTCCTATCAGTGTGGCAATGACAGGCGGTAGCGAGAAAGATTCGTTTGTCGCGACGATTCCCCATTTGCCCAATGGCACGAAAGTCTCTTTCTGGATTGAAGCCACCAATGATGAGGCTGTGGCAACTTCTCCCATCATGGAATATGAGGTGGGTGCTGTTGCCATCGACTACAGTGTTCTCCGCCTCAACGAGCTCAACGGTAACGACAAGTTCATCGAAATCTACAACGCCGGTGCCGATGCCATCAACCTGAATGGTGTTTACATCGAGAAAGACGGTGCCCAAAACTGGCTTGGCGACAACACGGTGAAGATCGATGCCGGTGCTTATCTCGTGCTCTATAGCGAAGATGTCACTCTTGACCATCCAGATGTCCCCGAAGCCCTGATCTTCCACAGCGGTCTCTCTGCCAAGAAGAATGTCCGCATCCAGATGTTTACCCCTGCTGGTGCCTCTATCGACGACTTCAACCTGACGGCCATCGAGCTGAACGGCGAAGCCTACGGCTACGCCAGCAACCAAGCTCCTGCCTCCTACAGCCGTAATGCCGATGGCAACTGGTACTATGCCGATGCCACCCCTGGTTCAGCCAACGTTGACGGTGCCAATATCGTCCTCGGCCTCGAAGGTGGCGACACTCCCGAGCCTCCGACCCCGGATGAGCCCGACTACACCAACCTCGTCCTCAACGAGCTGAATGGCGACACCAAGTTCATCGAAATCTACAACAAGGGTAATGTTGACCTGTCATTGGAAGGCATGTACATCATGAAGGATGACTATGTCGCCGGTGCCACCTGGACTGCCGACGCCTCTGTCGTCGCTCCCGCTGGCGGCTATGTGCTGCTTTACAGCGAGGACGTCACCCTCGACCATCCCGAAGTTCCTGAGACTTTGATCTTCCATAGCGGTCTGTCGGCTAAGAAGACCGTTCGTATCACCCTCTTCATGCCCGATGGCACGGTGAGAGACGAGTATACCAGAGGCACTGAATGGGGTCTGACCATTTCCAACGTGGCTCCTCAATCGTTTGCCCGTACCCCCGACGGTGGCGACTGGAAGCTGGCCGAAGCCACTCCTGGTGCTGCTAACCCCGCCACTGGCGATGACATCCCGCAGGAATAAATTTGGCTATTAGCTATTAGCCATTAGCCGTTAGCTATTGCCAGCCGTGTTGCTGGCTAATAGCTAACGGCTAAAAGCTAACAGCCACAATAACAGAAATCTTAAATCATAAAACCCAAAATGGCAAAAGAAGAAATGAAAATCGGCGAAGTGTCGAAGCCGAGATTTGAGTTCCGCTCCTTCGGACAGTGCTTCTGCGAGGCCCACAAACGCATGGCCCGCCTGTCGATGCCCGTCCCCGAGAAGGTTTGGGAGCGCCTCAGCGACGAGATCTATATCATCTCCCGCAAAAACGACATCAACAACACCAAGATACGCGACGGCAAGATGGATATCAAGACCTTCGTGCAGAGTGTCGACGGCCTCGAGCAATGGAATCCTCTGATGAAGGGTGAGTTCCCCATCAGCCGCGAGGTGCTCGAGAAGGAAGTGTTCCCCGCTTTCATGGTAGAAATGCCCAAGCTGACCAAGGATACTTATACCTACGATGAGTTTATCGCCATGGTGAAGGCCAATCCCGACCTGGCTGCCGTGCGCGTCCACAAACGCCGCTTCGGCTACATGGTCAACGACACCATCTGCGAGTTTGGTGAGGTGCTCATCAACGGCGCCAAGGTGGTGACCATCAACTCTGAGTCGACCGAGATCGAGGACATCAAGAAGACCATCAAGGACTGTGGTTTGGAAGGTGTCGAAAACATCAACTATTTACAGGCGATCAAGCGCGTCATCGGCATGTCCGACAAGCCGCTTGCAAACGAATAAACGACTATGGCACAAGAGATTGAAAAAAAGTTTTTGGTAAAGGGTGACTTCAAGGCCGAGGCTTTCAAGGCCACGCGCATCACCCAAGGCTATCTCAGTAGCGTACCTGAGCGCACCGTCCGCGTGCGTGTGAAGGGCGACAAGGGTTTCATCACCATCAAAGGCATCGGCAACGCCTCTGGCGCCGCCCGCTTCGAGTGGGAGAAGGAAATCCCTGTCGAGGAGGTGCAACAACTCCTTGAAATCTGTGAACCTGGTGTCATCGACAAGACCCGCTATCTTATCAAGAACACCGATGGAAAGCACACTTGGGAAGTCGACGAGTTCTATGGCGACAACGACGGCCTCATCGTCGCTGAAGTCGAGCTCACCGACGAGAACGAGCCCTTCGACAAGCCCGCATGGCTCGGCGAAGAGGTCACCGGCGACCCCAAGTACTTCAACTCCATGTTGATGAAGAATCCTTATAAAAACTGGTAATAATCGACGCGGGACTACGGGACTTCGAGACTACGGGACGTTTTCTGGTCTCGCAGTCCCGATGTCTCGCAGTCTCGCAGTCAAAAAAACACCCCCATGAGCACATTTGATCCCTTGGACATGAACAACTACAAAGTGGAAAAACTGCCCAAGATGCAGAAATCCAACTTTGAGATTTGGATGGCACGCCTCGGCGGCCCCTTGGCCATCATCGCCTTCGTCGTGATTTATTGGTGCTGCCACATCGGCTTCATCGACAACCTGAACACCGAGATGCTGACCGAGAAGGCCTTGAAGCGTTGCAACGACAT
>Ga0247610_10007654_pt1 | contig 11047 bp, 11 predicted proteins | sample 174DNAGHGhighgp2_FD_193483 | JGI IMG/M metagenome (GOLD analysis project Ga0247610, IMG submission 193483) | Sheep rumen microbial communities from Palmerston North, Manawatu-Wanganui, New Zealand - 1742 DNA GHGhigh gp2 | ecosystem: Host-associated > Mammals > Digestive system > Stomach > Rumen...
GTTTATATCTATATTTAATAATTTTTTTAAATATTCTTTTTTAATATTAATTTCATTATCTAAAGTAGTATGTAAAAAATTACATCCACCACACTTATTATATATAGGACATTTAACTTCAATTCTATCTTTAGATTTCTTTAATACTTCTAATAACTCTCCTACTGCATATCTTTTATTAATAGAAACTATTCTAATTTTAACTAACTCATCTTTTAAAGCACCAAAAACAAATGTAACCATATTATTTATTCTAGTTACACCGTTTCCAATATAATCAACACTATCAATAATTATTTCAAATTCATCATTAATTTTCATAATATATTATCTTAACTCATCAAATACACTTTGTCCAATACCTAAATCATTTTTAATTCTAAAATTATCTAATATAGTAGCACCTACATCAGCAAGAGTATTCCTATCACTAATATGTTTACTCTTCTTAAATATAGGACTATATATCAATATAGGTACATCTTCTCTAGTATGATCACTACCTTTAAATGTAGGATCATTTCCATGATCAGCTGTTATTATTAGTAAATCATCTTTTTTAAGATTTTTTAATAATATAGGTAAATAATAATTAAATTCTTCTAATGCATGTAAGAACCCTTCTCTATTTCTTCTATGACCATATAAAGTATCAAAATCATTTAAATTAGCAAATAATAATCCTTCAAAATTACCCTTAGAAAAATCTACTACTTTCATCATAGTATCTATATTATCTTTAGTTTTAATTTTTACATTAAATCCTTTATCATTAAATAAATCTGGTATTTTACCTAAACCAATTGTATTTATATTATTATTTTGTAATATATCTAATACATTAATAGGAGGATCTAAAGTATAATCTTTTCTTTTAGAATCATCTCTTATGAAGTCTCCTAATTTACCATAGAAAGGTCTTGCTATTACTCTAGCCACATTAAATTCACTAGAAGATGATAAAAAACTAATCTTTTCACATATTTTATATAAAGTTTCAAGTGGTATTACATCTTCATGAGCTGCTACTTGAAGTACACTATCTGCACTTGTATATATAATTATAGAACCAGTTTTCATTTGCATTTCACCTAGTTCATCAATTATCTCATGACCATCTCCACTAATATTACCAATAACATCATATCCAGTAGATTCTTGTATTCTACTAATTAATTCATCAGGAAAACCATTAGGATATGTTTGATATGGACGTTTTAAAATAGCTCCCATCATTTCATAATGCCCATTTAATGAATCTTTAGCTTTAGCATAAGGATGAGCTTTCATATACAAACCTCTTTTTTCAGGTACTTCATAACCTAGTAATGTTGTAAGACCTAATCTTTCTAATACATCTAAATTATATGAATTACCAAGAGTATGTAATAAAGTGTTAGCTCCTTTATCACCAAAACTATCAGCATCAGGAGCTTCTCCTACTCCACATCCATCTAATATTAATAAAAATATTCTTTTAAACATATCAATCACTTCCTTTACTACTTCTATTAAAGTACTCATTATAACTATCTTTAATAAAATTATTAGCTAAATGAGTATATATTTCAGTAGTAACTACATTTTCATGTCCAAGTAACTCTTGAACACTTCTTATATCAGCACCACACTCAATCATATGTGTTGCAAAACTATGTCTAAGTACATGTGGTGTTATTTCTTTATTAATTCCTTGTTTAATAGCTATTTCTCCTATTATCTTATATAATCCTTGTCTAGTCATTCTTTTACCATGATTATTTAAAAATAATGCATTTGTTGGTTTCTGATTCTTAACAAATAATAAGTTTCTATAATTATTAATATATAAATCTAAATAATTAACTGCTATTTTAGATAAAGGAACTATTCTTTCTTTACTTCCCTTTCCAAATACTCTAACTACCATATTTAATAAATCAATACTATCTATATCTAAGCTTATTACTTCAGTTGCTCTTATTCCACTAGCATACATTAATTCAAGTATAGCTTTATTTCTATAATCAAAAGGATTTTCTAATTTAATATCTAATAATTTGTCTACTTCACTTATACTTAAATAATTAGGAAGATTCTTTTTTCTTTTAAGACTTACAACATCTTCACTAACATTAACTAATCCTTTATACATAGATAAGTATTTATAAAAACTCTTAATACTTGCTATTATCCTATTAATAGAACTTTCATTATAAGTTTTAAATATATGTAATATATAATTATCTATATCTTTTTTAGTAATAACATCTACTTCTTTATCGACGTATTCTAAAAAGAATCTTAGATCTCTTATATAAGATTCAATAGTATTTTTAGAATAATTTTTATCAATAGCTAGATAATCTTTAAAATCATCTAAATATTCTTTGTTATTTATTTCTATCATATTATTACCCATATTAATTATATAATATATTCATTTAAATAAAAAGAACATTGACAAAACTTTACTATGTCAATGTTTAATAATCTATTGGTCTTCCACACTCATAAGAACAATTTTTTAATATGTCATCATACTTAGAAATATTCTCATCATATTTTATAAAAGATAACTCTTTATCAGTTATTTCATTAGTTATTAAAGTAGAATTTTTATGTTTAAAATCAATAGTATCTTTCTTATATTTAAAACAATTATTATCTATTTCATATTCCCTATATATATTTAATGTATATTTATTAAAACTTCTACTTAATTCACCATAATACATTAATTTATCAGATGATTCTATATATAAAAGAAAAGTCTCATCATTTTTAAGTATTAATTCATAATTAATTTTACCATTAGTAGTAATATTAAACTCTTTTAGTCTGTCCATTGTAGCACTATCTATATCAGCACTAGATATATATCTTCCCATATATCCTTTTACATGTTCTTTAGATGTAAGTGCTACAAAAAAAGCTATTACTAATAATAGTGCAAATATAGTAAATAATATTATAGATGTTTTATTAATACTAAATTCTTCTTCCATAATTACTCCATATATTCTATTAATATATTATCATATTTTTATAGAAAATTACACTTATTATGATAAAATAATTAAGTGAGGTGATATTATGGATTTACTTCAAAATAAACTAAGACCAAATAAATTAAAAGATGTACTTGGTCAAGAACATATTATTGGTAAAAATAAGATATTAAATAACTTAGTTAAAGAAAAGAAACTATTTAATATTATATTTTATGGTAATACTGGCTGTGGTAAAACTACTATTGCTTTAGCATTAATGAATGAATTAGATTTAAGATATAGATTATTAAATGCTACTGTTAATTCTAAAAAAGACTTTGAAGTTGTTATTGAAGAAGCTAAGATGTATAAAGGTATTATCTTAATAGTAGACGAAATCCATAGAATGAATAAAGATAAACAAGATATATTACTTTCTTATATTGAAAGTGGTCTTATTACACTAATAGGTCTTACTAATTCAAACCCATATCACTCAATTAATCAAGCTATTAGAAGTAGATGCCAACTTATTGAATTAAAGGCATTAAAAGAAGAAGATATTATAAAAGGATTAAAAAGAGTTAAAGATGTATTACCTGATATAAAAATGGATTCTAAAACTATTAAATATATTGCAGAACAATCAAATGGTGATATTAGATATGCTTATAATTTAGTAGAATTCTTATATTATGGATATAATAAAGAAGTTACTATTGAAAATATAGTAAAAACTAATAATAAACCATCTTATTTCTCTGATAAAAATGAAGATGGATATTATGATATGTTATCTGCTTTTCAAAAAAGTATAAGAGGTTCTGATGTAGATGCAGCATTACACTATTTAGGCAGATTAATCGTATCAGGTGATTATGATTCTATATATAGAAGAATGATAGTTATTGCTTATGAAGATATTGGACTTGCTAATCCAAGTATTGGCCCTAAAGTTATTGCTGCCATTGAAGCAAGTGAAAGAGTTGGATATCCAGAACTTGTAAAACCATTAAGCGTTGTTATTATAGAAATGGCCCTATCTCCTAAATCAAATTCTGCTAATGAAGCTATAGATGCAGCTATTGCTGATATAGAACATGGTAATGTAGGAAGAATACCAGAACATATAAAAACAACTAGTCCTAATTATAAATATCCTCATAGTTATCCTAATTATTGGGTAGATCAACAATATTTACCAGATAAATTAAAAAATAGAAAATATTATTCTCCAAGAAAGAATAAATTTGAAACAGAAATGTATAAATTTAACCAATCAATAAAAAAATAGTATTATTAAATACTATTTTTATTTTACAACATCATTTACTATGTAATTTGTTATATATAAGCCTGCTACTGCTGGTACAAAAGCAGTTGAACCAAGTTCAATTGTATTTGCAGCTTTCTCAGTAGAAGTAATTACTACTACATTAGACATTAAATCTTTTTCATTTTTAAGTTCACTTCTTATTTTCTTAGCTAAAGGATCTGTATTAGTTTTATCTAAAGTAGTTATTATTAATTTAGTGGCATCCATCTTTTTAGCCGTACCCATTGAACTAATTAATTTTATATTTCTTTTAGCACATTCTCTAATTAGTTTAACTTTTACTTTAGATGTATCACATGCATCAATAATATAATCATAATTATCAGAAAATAATACTTCCATATTATCTTCATTAATCATAGTATTAATTATATTTACAATAGCATCTTTATTTATTAATTTAATTCTTTTTTTCCATTCTTTAGTTTTATATTTATTGATGTTCTTAGAAGTTACTATTATTTGTCTATTTATATTACTTGGTTTAATAGTGTCGCCATCAACTAGTGTTATTCTTTCAACGCCACATCTAACAAGAGATTCTACTACATAACCTCCTACTCCACCAAGACCTAAAACTAATACTTTTAAGCTTTTTAATTTAGCAATATTATCACTACCAATAAGTGTTTCTAATCTAGATAAATTCATTTATTTATGGCCTCCTTAGGCCTAAATATTATAGCATAAAAAAAACCTAGTGTAAATAAGTGTAATAAATCTCGCTTAACACGAGGTGGTAGAAAACATAATATATTCGTGATCCTGAGACTAGTCAGTATTCAATCCCCTATATTAATTATTTCCCCTAAATCATTACATAGTCGGTTTATTGTTTGCTTATTTATTCATCTAGGTTAATTCAATTATATCATAGATATAAAAGTTTTCAACACTCTATAAAAAACTTTACACACTATTTGTGAATAATGTCAACAATAACATATTCTGATTTAGTTCCTGTTTTAAAATCAATAGCCCAATCAGATATACCAGAATTTACAATAAATGTTGTATTATCTATCTTTTTAAGTCCATATGTTGCATCATTAGCTATAATTAGTCTTCCTATAAATCCTAGTGGCAATAGTTGTCCACCATGAGTATGACCAGATAATACCAAATCAACATTTGCTTTTCTTTCATTATCATAATCATTTGGTTGATGATTTAAATCAATCATATATTTATTAGTATCTAATCCATCTACTAATTCACTAATTTCTTTTCTAGTATGAGATTTATCATCTCTACCAATTATATATACATGATCTGTTACTTCACTTACTTGATCTACTAAAACATTTACATTATTTTTATTTAATTCAGCTAATAAATCTTCTTTTTTAAAATTTCTAAAGTCATAATATCCTAAATCATGATTACCATATACATAATATACTCCATATTTTGTTTTAAGATTACTTAATGAAGTACATGCATCAATCATTTGCTCTTTATTAGTGTCATCATCTACAAAATCTCCTGTTATTACGACTATATCAGGATTAGTTTTATTAATTCTATCAACATATTTTTGTAATCCTTTGCCATCAAAAGTCGCTCCTATATGAGAATCACTAATTTGTGCTATTCTTAATCTATCAGTACCTAAATCCTTACTTGTATATACTTCATATTTAGTCTCCCATACATTGTATGCTAGAAAAGCTCCAATAGATAAATATACAGCTGTTAATCCTACTGAAATAAAGAATGTCTTTTCATAATTTAATAATTTCTTTTTCTTAGATCTATTTTTATTAATGAAATAGAATACTAAATCAGTTAGACCAATAAATATTATAAAATGTATATATATCACTATTAAATTAATAAAATTAAAGAATAATGCTAATGGTAATAATAAACAAATAGATACTAAAACTCTTAAAAACTTATTATTAATTTTATCTAAATATTTTAATTTATATATTTTCCTTACTAAATAATATATTGAGATAAATAATATAAAAAATATACAAAACATAAATAAATTAAACATATAATCACCTACATAAAAAAACTATTTAATAATAAATAGTTATTTTTTTATTTCATCAGGACTAAATATGCCAACGCCATTTAGGGCTAATATCATTATCCATAAGATTGTATCATGACTATTATAATATGCTGAATAACAAAGTCCAATTGCTGATACTACAAAAGCTAAACAACATACAGTCTTAATAAAACTTACATTACTTTTCTTAGCCACTGTTTTCTTTTTTACAGCCATTTTAAATACCTTCCTTATGCTAATATAATAATATATAAATATAATAAATATCAATTATAAATAATATATTTTACTTATAAATTTACAATAAAAAAGAACCATAAGGTTCTATACAAAATAATGTAATAAAAAATCTCTTGCAGTTCTTTCTTCAGATAATTGTTCTTTTTCCATTTGTTGTTCTCTTTCATATAGTAATCTACTATTCTTTTTAATTCTTTCAATAGCATTACTATATCTATTTAGATCTTCTTCTGACATCTCTTTATATATTTTAGTAATTCTTATAATATCTGCTCTACTAGCAGGAGTAGCTCTATTAAATGATAATTCAGGAGTTTTACCATCAGTAGATGCTATTATTATTTCTTTTGTTATAACATCTTTATATTGTAAAAAAGCTGTCTTTTCTGCTAATACTTCTATACTATCATATACTTCTTCTAATTCATCATCTTCAGCTTCAAAAGGATAATGATAATTTTGTCCCTTATATATAATATTATCTAATTTACATGGATTTTTAGAATTACTATGATTTAAATTTAAAATATAATATTCTTTTTCCATAATATCCCCCTTAAAAATTGAGCATATAATACCATAAAACACTAAAATAGTCAAATAAAAAGAGGTTTTAACCTCTAATTATATTATATGATTAATATATATCCCTTTTTAAATCTTTTCTATTTGAATTGACAACCAATCGTCTAGTCATTCTGTCACCTAAACCAAAGGAATTATTTAGATAGTTTTCATCTTTTATATGTTTTTCCATACTAGATAATTCTTCATTAAATTTAGTTTTTTCTTCTACTGTTAAATTAGATATATATTTTAAAGTATCTTTTGCTTCTTTACTTGGTAATTCTCTAATACTTATATAAGATAATCCATCAACTATTTTATTATCTAAATTTTCTTCTATTTTTTTACCAGATAATATTTCATACATAGAATCTTTACTTACAAATATTCCAAGTATAGGAATTAATTTATCTTCTATTTGAATAGCATTTTGTCCACTTTTTAATGTTAAACTGTAATATGTTAATTCATTTTTTACCATACTTTAACCCTTTCATTTTTATCTACATACATATCATCATCTTCACTTATTTTATATATTTCATAAAATTTATCATTTGATGATAATGTTGCATTTATTCTTACACTATTTGGGGAATGAGTATCCATTAATATTAAAGATGTTTCAACCTCTGGAAGTGCTTTCATAGCTGCAAATTTAGCAAATGATGAATACATTTTTTTATAATCTTCTTCACTTGCTTTATTTTTATTAGCGATAGATGTTATACATTTTATTGCTCCTAAATCTGCTATGTTTTCTCCTAAAGTTTTTTCTCCATTAACTTCAATACCATTAACTTTGTAATTTCCATAATAATCAACTACTTTATCAGTTAACTTTTTAAAACTATTTAAGTCTTTATCTGTCCACCAATTTTCAAACTCACCTTTTTCATTAAATTTAGAACCATTATTATCAAAAGCATGAGTAATTTCATGAGCTACTATAAAACCTATACTACCAAGATTTTCATAATAATCATCTTTCATAAATTTATAAGCAGCACAAGGGAAACTAATTGAATTTTCTTGTGGATCATAAAATGCATTAACCACTGTTGTACCAATTGGATAAACTTTTTTATCAGGATTAGATAATAATTTAAGATTATCATTGTATACATATTTACTTATTATAACAACGTTTTCAAATAAATTATTTTTACTGTTTATTGGATAATTATCGCTTATTATTTCACTAGTATATCCAATATTTCTTTTTATATTTTTTAGCTTATTAATTGCTTTATTTTTAGTTTCTGAACCCATCCAATCAAGAGATTTAAAATTATCTTCATAATATACTAATATATCATCTATAAGTTTATTTAAAGTCTCTTTATTCTCATCAGTTAAACTATTTTTAGCAAATTCATTATCTATTACATCACTAAATAATAATTGAACTGCATGAATAGCATCATCTTCTAAAGTATTATTTTCTTTTTCATTACTTAAATCATTAGATAAATCAGTAATAATTTTTGTGTAGTTTTCACTTAATACATCTGCATATGATTCAATTAATCTAAGACTAAAATAATTCTTTAATAATTCTAAATTATCATTAGTTAAATAATCATTAAATGCTTCATAATTACCTCTATCAACTATACTATATGTTTGATTATTAATACCTTTAGCGTTTAAATATTTATTTAAATCTATATTAGTATATATACTTTGTAATTCACCTTTTTCTATTATGTTATATAAACTTGATATATTTTCTAAATCTATTGATGTTTTAGATTTACTAGCAACATCTTTTTTCATTTCAAGTATCTTATTAGCTGTTTCAACTGGATTAGCAATATGTTTATATTCTTTAAGCAATCTAATCATATATTTTTGAATAGTAGATGTATATGATAAATAATCTTTATCAGCATACATAAAACTATCTAAATTAAAATCAAATGTTAAAGGATATAAATATACTATATTTTTATTAGAATCTTTAAAATCTTTACTTATTTTAATGTTCATTAATATACTTACACTTAATTTGTTTTCAATATCATAAATATTATTTAATAAACTATTTATATCTTTAGAATTATTTATTCTATCAATATATCCTTGAAGAGGTTTAACTCCTAATTTATTTCTTGTTTCTACATCCATATAATTATCATAAATAATATTCATATTTTTATTTGTTTTAGATTTTATTAAATTAGAAGTTATTTCTTTAGTAGAATTATCTACTTCTTCTTGATATAGATTTACAGTAGCCCAAATACTCCTGTTTTCATCTAATTTAATGTCTTTTAATGTTTCATTATTTATATATAAATAATAATCATCTATATTACTAGATTTACTAAATAGTTTTACAATATTATCATAATAAGATACTAATAAAACAATTACCATAGCAGGAATTAATATTAGTTTTTTAATTTTATTTGCTTTTATAACTTTGTCTTCCATTCTAGTACCTCCTATGAAAATAATGTCTTTTCAGACTTATATTGTTTAGATATAACAATAATTATTATAAATACATAAACAATAGAGCTGATTAACATAATTAATAAACCAACAATATCTATTTTATCTATAAGTACATTATTCAATGCAATTCCACAGTTTGCTAGTGGTATTAAATTAAAATATTTACTATTCATATCTAATATTTCTAAAAACATTGGTAACATTGAAAATACTGTAACAAATTGTAATGAAGCTTGTGCTTCTTTATATGATTTACTATTACCTGCTAAAGCCATACATACTCCAGCACATAAGAATGAATCAAGTATAATAATTAATAATGCTAGTATTAATGAAATAGCTGTGAAATTGAATTGAATTTCTTCAAATATTTCAAACATTTTACTTGCTATCATTAATGAAGGAACAGTTAATATAATAGAAACTAATCCAAAGAATAATCCAAATATTGTAATAGCTAAGTATTTACCTGTAATTATTTCACTACTTTTAATTGGGAATGTAAGAAGTGTTTCTAATGTACCTCTTTCTTTTTCACCGGCAGTTGCATCTGCAGCAACAGTAGCTGCACTTTGAGCAACAATTAATAATATATATGAAATACATATACTAAGTAACATTACAAGCATAGCATCTTTATTACTTTCATCTATTGATTTCATATCTATTTCAATATTTTTAAATACTAAATCAGTATCTATATCTTGGCTAACTAAATAGTTTTCTCCAAGATATCTATTATATGATTCTAAATATACATATATGTATTGAGATAACATTGATCCTGCAGTAGCACCGCCATCATAATATATAGTATATTTATTTTTATCTTTTAATATATAAGCTTTAATTTCACCATTTTCAAAAGCTGTTTTTAATGCATCTTCATTTTCATATTTTACTAAACTGAAATCGCCAGCTTCATATGCTATTGCTTTTTCAGTTATAGATACATCATAGTTAACTCCTACATCAAATTCATCATCAAGCATCATATCTTCCATAAATCCCATTAAGAATATATAGAAAGGTATAATTAATGGTAATATGATTAGAGTTCTCATACTTCTTTTATCTCTAAAAATTGTTCTAACTTCTTTACCTATAGTTATTTTAATATTATGCCATTTCATCATTATCACCTTCTATTAAAGAAAAGAATGCATCTCTAATATTAGTAGTATTTGTATCTTCTTCTATTTCTTTAGGAGTCCCTTCTGCAATAATTTTGCCTTTATTAATTAAAATAACTCTATCACATATATTCTCTGCTTCTTCCATGTAGTGAGTAGAATATAATATACATTTCTTTTTCTTTTTTTCTTCTTTAATGAAGTCTAATATTACTTTACTAGAAATAATATCTAATCCACTAGTTGCTTCATCAAATATATAATAATGTGGATCATGTATAACACATCTAGATATACCTACTCTTTGAGT
>Ga0247610_10007656_pt1 | contig 11044 bp, 20 predicted proteins | sample 174DNAGHGhighgp2_FD_193483 | JGI IMG/M metagenome (GOLD analysis project Ga0247610, IMG submission 193483) | Sheep rumen microbial communities from Palmerston North, Manawatu-Wanganui, New Zealand - 1742 DNA GHGhigh gp2 | ecosystem: Host-associated > Mammals > Digestive system > Stomach > Rumen...
CCAATTAATCCTTTATCAGCTAATTTTACTGCTGCTGATAAACCGTAAGCAACAGTAGTTAATGCTGACATTGTTGTTAATAATTTTTGCCAAATAGAAATATCTGGATCTTTCCAAGTATTAATAGCATTACCTATAGCATTAAAAGCAGAAGATACACGACTTAAATTTACAGCAGCATTAACAAAATTCTATACACTCTAAGAAGTAGCAGAAAAAGTGCTTGTAAAATTCGCTTTTAACTAATTTAAATGTGCTTTAGCTGATTCTGCAGTAGTCTCAGTGTTATTACGTAATGCTTGTAATTTTGCAATGACTTTATCGAGTTCTTTGGTATCAATTGTACCGTCTTTATTAAACGCATTAGATAAACCTGCAATAACCATTTTAAGCTATGCCACATTCGTCTGAGCACTATTCTATAAATTCTAAAATGTCGACTAAATAGCAAGACCATATTCCTAAAATTTTTGCTTGCCAACTTCAGTTGTTAAATCTAATGTCTGTAAAGCCTCAATTATTGCAGTAATATTACTAGTTTCACCATTAATCTCAATATTAGTAACACCAAAATTTTGTAAACGCTCTAAATAATTAGTCAATAATTCAATTTCATTAGTACCAGACTCCATTTTACTTAGATCAAAATTAAAATGTGTCTCTGAAATAGTTTTAATAATTGTCTCTAATTCAGTTGATTCATTGACTGATTCCTATAAGCCACGTAATAGATGATCTAAAGTAATCGCTTCATCTTCATCTTTTAAAATATGGAATTTCTATAAAATAGCTTCAATATCTTTATCTACATCTTTAAATAATTTATTACCATTTGGCAAAGTAATTGTTGCTAATTTTTTCTTTAAATCATCTACTGCTGCACCAACATCTTGTACAGCAGCTTTTTGTTCCTTTAATTTCTGTGATAAATTTAATGTATCATAATTTGGTGTAACATTTCTTGCTAATTGTTCTGCAGTAGATTTGCGTAAAGCATCTAGTTCAGTAGTTTGTTTTTGGCGAGATAATTGTTCTTGAGAATTAGCTAATTCACTATAATATTGTTTATATGTCTATAATTCTTGTATGGCTGCTTCAGCACTTTGTTTTTGTGCAGCGGTTAATTTACCTTGCTATTCGGCCATTTGTTTACGGATTTCTAGAATCTAAATATCATAATCTAATGCAATACGAGAACTTTCAGATAATGATTCATCATCTTTTAATGATATCATACTCTATTGCATTTTTTCTAATTCTTGTGTATATTGTTTAATCTAAGTGTCACCACTAAATAATGTTTTGATATTACGACCGACTTCAGTTAATTTAGTTGCAACAACATCAATATGACTACTTACAATAGAGGTAACAATCATTTGAATAACATTACCAAGTCCACCAAAACTTTGTGTAATCGTAGTAAAACCATTAATTAACTATGCTAATAAACTTGTTAATTGAGTAATAGCTTTATCATTAATCAATTGACTATATACTGTTTCCATCGCAGCTTTCACTCGTTGACTTGCTGCTTCCCAACTTTGCGCATAAATTTCTTGTTGTTCCTATAATGCTCCATCAGCATTTTTAGCCGTTTTTAAATTGTCTTGATATTTATCAAAATTTTCAAAAAATGCTAAAATTTGTGTATATTGACGAGCACCACCAATAGTCTAAGCTAATGCAGACTTTTGAGCCTTATTTAAATTATCCCACTTAAGACCAATTTCATCAACAACTTCGCCCATATCACGTAAATTTCCTGACGCATCCAAAATATCAACGCCAATAGTTTGAAGTGCTTTCGAGTATTTATTTAAATCCGTACCATCATCTAATGTTTCTCCAAGTTTTAATCCACCAATACGACTTAAAATTGTATTCCAAGCAGTACCAATAGTTTGTGGAGCTTGACGAGTAACCGATGCAGATGTTGCAATCATAGCAGACATTTGTTCCATACTAACACCAACGGTATTAGCTGTCGCGGCGACTTTTTGCATACCTGTCGCCATTTCTTCCATACTTGATGCAGTTGTTGCACCCAATTTCGCCAAAACATCAACCATATGTTCAAGTTGATCTTCTCCAGCTTGATAAGAATTCCAAACTGCAGTTAGCATTTCAGACATTTCTTGCGCGGATGCAGTAAATGCCACATTAGCTGCTTTTGTTGTAATAGCTGCCTTTTTAGCAGCTAGCTCAGCATTATCACCCTATTGATAATAAATCAAAGAAGCTTTAGCAAAAGCGTTCGTAGATGTAGATAATTCTTTTGCAGCACGATTTGCATAAGTAGCAAAACGAGCCATTTCATCACTTGATTGTCCAGTAACAACCTAAATATCATTTAATGTACTATTTAAATTTTTAGCATAGCTAATGGCGCCAGAAATACTACTCATTAATCCATGGATTAAACTACTTGAAGCCTACCATTTAATAGTATTCATTAAAGTTGTACCAATGGCTTTAAATGCAGTATCTAACTATTTTACTGGTGCTTGTGCAGAAGATATAGCAGATGCTAAATTCATAAATGCTTGTTGCCCTTCAGCACCAGCATTCAAAAATGTTCTTCCTAAAGTAGCAACATCAGTATGCGCGGCTTTCAACTATGTCTGCAATTTAGTTAAGTCTAATTTACCAGTATCAACACTTGTTGCCTATATTAATGCATGCTATAAAACATTAGCTGCTTCTGCAGCTTGAGTGATACGTGATTCATCAATAACTATATTAATTTTTTTTGTCTATAAAGCTTGAAGTGACTTAGTTAATGCATTTAAAGATGACTAAGCACTTTTAGTATCTGCAGATACGCCAAACGTATATTGCGCGCTATAATTAGCCATTTATTAGTCACTCCTTTCTCTCAATAAAAAAAAGATGGACATCAGCCCATCTTCTCCATAATCTCTTTTACCAAACCAATTTGTTTTGGATCTTGTAACGTCGCCGCAATTTTTTCCATATCAAAATTGGTTTCGTTATAATCTTGTTGTACAGCACGTAACTGGCCAGCAAAAGATCTTAAATAATCTTTTGTTTCAACAACAGCATCATCAATCATATTCATAATACAATTATATTCATCTTCATTAATATCAGTTAAAACATGATCAACATGATTTAATGCAATAGCATCATAAGTTTTTTCAATATTAATTAACATTGTATCAGTAAAATTAATATTTGTATACCAACGAAGCAATCCAATTGTACTATAAATCTCTTGTCGTACAGGACTAAAAAGTCCATTTTCATCAAAAGCAGATTGAATTACATAAGTTACTAAATCAGCCTTGTCTTTAATAGGAAGATACTGTTTAACTATAATATCTTTATCCTCAAATTTTACAATTTTATCTTCAACACTCTTAATAGGAGTTAAAGATGTAAAACTAACTTTCGCCATATAAGTGACCTCCTTTTACTCATATATAATATTATAACAGAAAATTTTAATTTTGTCAAATTATTGTACATTACGAATTTGCGCAACTTTAATACTTTTATCATAACCTACAGATTGTTTTAATTTTGTACCCACTGCAGCGAGTCCTTTATATTCGCCACCTGCCGCAGTAATCGCTCGCAATAATACAGTTTTATTTAAAATTTTAGGATAAATTTCATCTCCGCCACCACGTTCTGTGGTACTATCTTTCGGAACACCAGGTAAATCCCAACTAACTTCCATATAAAAACGATAAGCAGTTAGCATATCACTAATATATTCCACTCTGTCTGGAGTAATTGTCATAACATTAGTAGGGCTAACAATATTAATAATATATTTTGATAATACATAAATAGGATAGTTTACGGCATAATTAGAACTCCACGTTTCACCATTATTCATTAACTCTGAAATCATATTTGCTAATACAGCACTATTTTGCCAACGTTTATCATTAGCTCCACCTTGATAAGTTTTTAACTGGAAACCAAATACTTCCTAATCTACATTTTGTTCTGCTATTTGCTATAAAAGAAAATCGCCTTGTGAAACTCCTTCTGGAGGAGTTTTTTCTAAATCAATAAAATTAATTAATTCTAATCGTGTATCTCCCGTAAGTTCATGACTACTTTGCGCAATATCAACACGGCCATAAGTTTTTGTACCAGTTGTTGCTGCAAATTCTTTATGACTACTTAACCACTATGAATATAAAGCCTAGCCAACTTGTTCTGGGAAAGCTTTAACTTTTGCAGCCTGTGCTGCACTCATACATCGTGATTGCATAAATGATTCAAAAGTAAAACCAGCTTTTGCCATATTAATCCATGCTTTACCATTTGCCCCTCGATTGCGAGAATTAAATAATTCTTTAATATAAACACTATATTCTCCATCAGCACGCTAGTCAGCAAGACTATATCTACCTGTTTCAATAATCTAAGCTACACGTTCTAAAACATATTTATTAAAATCTGTGGAGGCTTTTTCCAATTCTCGCATATATTCAGTCCAAATATCTTCAGAACCATGAGCTAATGCTTTCTTAAATGCCAATTCTTTTTGCTTATAATAATTAATAGCTGTTCTATAATTGGCATTAGTCTGACTAATCATAGTGGCATAACCAGGATACATTACTGCCATTATAATCACCTTTTTCACAAATAAAAAAAATAGGGGAGATGCTTATTCGCATCTCCCCTATTGTCAATCTCTATTATAAATTAGATCTGTTCAAAACGACTTGGTGGAGTCTTACCAGAATCTTCGTATACATAACTGGTATTCTCTTCGCCTTCATCCTCATCGTCCACAACGCCACCATCATAGAGATCTTTATCTTCAACGATCTGGAGTGCAGCGATTACTTTCTTAGTCTTATCGAACTTAGTGTAATCTGGGAATGCGTCCATAGTGAAAGTGAAGGTAGAAGGATCACCAGTAGGAGCCATAGTGAAAGTGAAGTTAGACTGGATCTTGCAGTTAGGAATTACGAATTCGGCAGGATAATCTTCGCCAGTACCCTGATCACGGAACAAGGTAGAAGCTTCAAGATAATAAGAGCCACCGAACTTACCAGCTTCGATATCAATCTGCTTTACATACTGAGTACTCTTTACATAGTAATCAACATACATAACAGAGCCAGGATTATCAGCATCAGTACCATTTACATAGTCAACGATATCGTTAGGATCAGTTACATCCTTATACTTATCAAGAATTGATTGATAAGCAGTACCAACTGGTTTCTTAGCTTCCATGATCTTCTTAGCATCAAGAAGAGCTTTATGCTCTGCATTATAATTAGCAGCCCAAGCTTCAAAAGCAGCATCAACAGTGATCTTACGGCCATTCAAATAGCTTGGAGTATCACCAGTCTCGCCATCCTGGAGAGGGATTTCCATAGGAACACGGTTGGTGTTGATGGAACCATCTTCATTCTTAAGCATGATATACAAAGAACCAGCCTTTGCAGGAACATGAGAAAGCTTTAAAATGCCATCCTTGACCTGAACTTCTTCAGTAGTATGAACATAAATAGGCTTGTCCTGATCTGCATCCATAAAACCAGCACCAGAAAGAATTGAGAAGCTTTCTGGAGAAATCAAAGCATCTTCCATTGTGAAAGTAACAGTACGGTCACCTTCCCAAGCAACCAAGCGAGGATTGCCGCGGCCGCCCTGAGCATAAACAGTAGTACTAGCACCTTCGAGTGAAGAAGTCTTTAAAGTATCGAAATACATTACTGGCATATCCTTATCGAGATAAAGCTTGCCGAAATAGCCGCCAGTCTTTCTCTTGAGAACGACGTCGCAAATTTCGCGTACACCAAATTTCATAGGTTATTTCCTCCTTATTTAATGTAAGTCTTTCATCCAATCATCTGGCTTGTCATCGGGCTTACCGCCTGCCAGACGAGAGCGAATATCTAAATCCCACCCAATATACAAGCCATATCTTTCAATTAAATCATATAGCTAATATACTGTTAAGTTTAGACAATCATCTAAACTCATAGACGATAGCCCGATAGTGAGAATAGAAACATAACGTCCAAGCACACCATCAGAGTTATAACCCTTTTGCTCTGCAGCACGTGCTCGGCCCTTTAATAATTTAGCAGCAATAGCAGCTGCTTTCTTGCCTTTGGGGTTAAAATTAGAATTTTCACCGCCGGCGCTATTGCGCACACCAGTGACTTCTGTTAATGCATTTTTCAAAACATCAAAATTAGTATCATTAATCATAATATTGTGTTTTGTTTCTGCATTGTTAAAATATAATCCCATACCTTGCGGCAAGATTTGAATCCCATATCCAGGAAATAAGATTGTTAAAACCATTATCAAATTATTTTGAATTTCTAAACGTCTTACATCATCTGGAATGTTTATCAACGTCATAAATATCTGAAAATTACTCATAGCTGATAAACTAGAAGCGCCCTATGGATTTGCTGCAATGATAGTATTTTTATCAAAACATAATAATTGTATGGATGAAAAATAATCCAGCTCACCCATAAAAGAAATCTCTTTTATGCGTGGTTGATGAATAGTTAATTGTAAATCAGGTATAGGAACATCTACACCAGTCATTAACATTAACTTATTCAACAGGTAACACATCCTCAATACTTTGAACTGAGCGATAAATCATCGTGAGACCCATCAACTACTCATTTAATACTAGATTATTTGCACCCATAAATTGCAATTCACCAATACCGGTCATTTTACTCTTGTTAAACATAGCATCAATTTCTCCGGCAATTTTATATGGGCGCAACTAAAAATTACCTAAATTCCAATGATCAGGATGACATAAAATATCAAAATTAACAGTACAATCGCGGAATTCTGGATTAGTTGCATTAGGTGTAAAATTATCGAAACTAATAATTACAAAAATCGGACACTCCTTATCAATAGCAAGATAAGGAACAATTTTAATTTCATGACCTATTAAAGCCATTTTTTCTGCCGATGTGAGATTGGGACGCATTAGCGCATCTGCTTCTCTGTAATGTAATAATTTCAAAAGTCGAGGGTTTGTTAACATTTTATCCGCTATTCTAGCAAAATCCTTCTCAAGTATTAAAAAACTTGATTCAGGACGACCAAAATCTTCTCCGACTTTCATACTCCATTTTCTCCTTAAAAGAGTGATTCAACGATAATTGTCTTTTCATAATCTCCGTTATGAATAATAAATTGCCCAGATCGCATATCTGTCCAAGTTACCTTAAAACGATTACCAACCACTTTATATTCTAACACATCATCTACTTCTTTATTTTTAGATGCGGGTAGAGTAATACTCCATTCACCAATATTATCAGACAACTTCATATAATAATAATGAGGTTCTGTTGGCTTAATACGAGTATCTCCTAAAATCTCATTAATATCTTCTGGCACTGGCTCGACTGGATCATCAACTGTTATGAACATTTCATCTTCATGACATTCATAATCTTCTTCAGCCTAAATCTCATAAACACCAGAAGTACTAATAAAATCAGGAGCTTGTACTTTCCAAAAACGCCCTTCAAATTCAAAACGCTTATAGCGCTCAAAAGTACGACGATTTTGTTCCGTATCAGTCATATAAATATCGAGTGTTAAATTCGGAACATCAGCTACAATTCCAGCTTTTTGTATACTATTGATTTTAGTTTCAACCGGTCCACGAATCGCCGCCCATTGTGAAAATTCTTCATGAGTTTCTGGATCTCTCGCCGTTAGATATTGACAGCGACGACAGTTTGCACGAAAATATGCAAGTTCTGTCTCCTCTGGTTTTAAAATAATCCAATGACTACCAGTTCCTTGTCCCCATTCAAATGTATCACCTGGATGAAATCCATACTCAAATTCAACAGACACAATTTTTTCATCATAATCAAATTTTACTTTATCTGGATTCATTAATGCTCGAACCCATGGATTCTCTTCGTCCCCATCACGTCTAATCCAAGCAGCTTGATATGAATATAACAATGCGCGATGAAAGCCGCGCAACTTATCCATAATCATACGATTATGTTGGCGATCATTATTTGCCGCACGTGCCCTCATCTTAAATAATTCTAAATTTTCAATCATGAATAGAATTTGTAACTTCAGTAAGTAGTGAAATTACACTAAATACTGTAGTTCTATATACCATAAAATTTTTAACTTCACGCAATCCTTCTAGTTTACTCATTAAAATGAGAAAATCTAACTGATCGCCAAACATTACGTGAAGTCCTCGGAGTTCAATTAGAACAGAATCTAACTATTTCTGCCAATCTTCCTCATTTTCTTTCATTGGAAGCAACTTCCAAATCTGATTGATTAATCTACGCAAATCCTGGACTACCACAGAATTTGAATACTCGAATGATACAGTCTTCATGAAATTGGCTCCCATTCAGCATTAACTTCAGTTTCAACCGGTACTACAACCGGTTGAATAGGAGCATCACTGGCAATTGGTTTGGTAGTCTCAGTTTCCAGTGCAGACTGATTAAGAATATGCCAGTTAGACATAACATGACCAGTTTCTTTAACGATCTTGTGACGATTATAAAGTCTTTGTGCATGTATATTCTCTCTATGATTTTCAGTCTTTAAAGTAAGTAACTTCGCAAGATGATTAGCTTGCGAAGTAAACTTAAAGTCTGATCCAGAATATTTCATTCTAGTATTTTCAATAGAATTAATCTAACGATCTAACCATGCTTGTTTCATTAAAATCGCAAGAATATTAATCTCTTCTTGCGTTAAATCAACATTATAAGTTTCTTTTTCAAGGTCGTAATTATACGGCGCAAAATGTGGAAACTCAAAATAAGGAATGGCATCAAGTAGATACTGTTTTGCATCACGAATAGTATCTTCCTCAGTAAGTTCCAAGTACATATCATCTGTAATCTTACTAAGGAATCTATCTATGATAGTATTAAATGATGTCATAGATACCCTCCTTAGTTTTCTTTAGGAGTACTTACAACATTATACTTAGGAGTTGTTCTACGGCCAGTTGGCTCCTCAGCTGCTGCTGACTATACACGACGAGTTGGAGCAGCCTTGACTTCCATTCCACTGTCTGTCTGTCCTGCAGCTTCTGCTGCCTCTGCCGCAAGTTCTTCTTTATGCTTGAGTGCGAGATCAACCTTAAAGCCAGTCTTATCTCTGATTGCCTTAATCTTACGAGTATCAGTAATAGGCAAATCTACAGCATATTTCTTAACTAACTCAATAACCCCACCAGGTGCAAAGTCAAGACAGTCAAGCAATTGGTCAACAGAGCCATTCTTTAGAAGATCAATAACTCCCTTGTCATCTAAATAGTACTCTGGTTCAACTTTCATCGGCATCTCCTTCACCGTAGGGGCATCCTGAATGAACAAACTATTACGAATAATATAAGCACCGCCAGCCTTCTGACTCAAAGCCATAAGCTCCTCAACAGGAATCATTTTAATCTCGCCTGGAGCAAACTCACGGCGCACATGCATATCGTCCACATGATAGATAACAACACGATTGCTTCTATTGCGAACCTGTACCTTCTTATTCATATCCATATTCAATTAAACTCCTTTTTCTCTTATATAAAGTCATACGCGGGCGCGTAACGCGCGCCCGCGTTATATATTAATTATGGGTTATCTGGATCTGGAGTTGGTGTTGGGGTTGGAGCTGGAGCTTCTTCCTTATCACCAGTATATACACCATACTGACCAGCAAGTTCAGTATCAACATATACACAAATGTCAGGAGTCATAACAACGCCTACGCCAACCTTCTTGTAAACCTGGATCTCACGGCTACGATCCTTGTTAACATACTCGTCAACAATAGTAGAACCTTCCATAACAACCTTAACAGGCTTTACAGCACCAGGAAGAATGTAGCAATAGCCTGGGTCAATAACCTTAGTTGTATGAGTTGCATCAGTGAATCCCTGTGGAAGAATATTGAGAACATGGCCCTTGTAGTTAGCAAAACGGCCCTGATTCCAAATAGTATCCTTCATATTGTCAGACCAAGCATCCCACTTTTCTGGGAGAATCTTTGCAGCAAACTCTTCGGTGCAATAAATGGTAGGAGTACCATAAGCAGCAGAGATAGCGAGCAAACGATCGAAAGCCTGCATATCGAAACCATCAACTTCAACAGTGTTCAAAGCTGGAAGCTGAGTAAGACCTTCCTTAAGAGCAGCACCGATTTCCCAATAAATGAGTTCATCAATACCGTCCATAACGATCTTAGTTACTTCTGCAAAGTCAGCACGACCATCAAGGAACTCTTCAAGACCAATCTGAGCGGCACCGCCGATAGCACTGGTCTGAACTTCGATTGGGGTATCCTTACCAAGCTTAAATACTTCGTAAATACCAGCCAAACCGACCTTGGTGATGAACTGTTTTGCACGCTGACGATCATGCTTACGCCAGAAGATAGTAGAATTACCCTGAGCGATAGTCTTCACTTCAGCAAACTTGCCATACTCTTCCTCAACCTTCTTAGGAAGAATATCATCCATGGTCTCTTCAATCAAAGAGAAGATGGTGTTCTTATTTTCGCGATAAAGTGCGAAAGTACCAGCGAGTTCATTCATTTCCTTACGAAGAGTCTCATTAAGAGCATCGTAAGTAAGATTCTCGCCATTAAATGAGTAAGCAACAGGAGCAGAGCGATCAGCCTTTGCAGTTGCCTTCATCAATTTAAGAAGTTCATTTCTTTCCAACATGACTTTTCTCTCCTTTCCTTATTACTTAATTCTCATGACCTTAACGGCCTTCTGCATATCACCAAGATTGTAAATCTTGACAACCTGCCACTGGAGACTACCGTCGCCAGAAGTAGACAAATAACCATGTTCATTTGGTGAAAGAACAGCACCAAGAGCAACAGTTTCATCAGCGATGGTATTAGTAGTGAAGATATCACCCTCATGAGTCTTGAATACACGAGGAACCATCAAGCCAGCCTTGCCCTGACCACCAATGCGATCTGGCTGAGCATATTCGGCCATCTGAGGAATGTTGAGCTTTTCAACTTCATAGCTGTTGCAGAT
>Ga0247610_10007657_pt1 | contig 11042 bp, 8 predicted proteins | sample 174DNAGHGhighgp2_FD_193483 | JGI IMG/M metagenome (GOLD analysis project Ga0247610, IMG submission 193483) | Sheep rumen microbial communities from Palmerston North, Manawatu-Wanganui, New Zealand - 1742 DNA GHGhigh gp2 | ecosystem: Host-associated > Mammals > Digestive system > Stomach > Rumen ...
GAGCCGGCTGCTGCACATCCTGGGCCGGGGCTGCGGCGGGAGCCACTTCCTGAGCTTCGGGTGCATTGGTCTGTGTTTCGTTCATATTGGATTCAATCCATTCTTTTGGGTTTCTGTTTTGTAAAAATCAGCGGGGAAAATATAGTTAAAGGCCTGTACCGCGTCATCCGGCTCACACAAAAATACACCCCGTATAAGATTTCAGGTATATTCCTAAAAACAATCAGAAAAGGCCAAACTTTTGTTCCAGAGCCCAGATTATCATATTACGACACCATCTGTCTACATTTTTGCGCATTCCGAGCTTCTTCCATGGCATTTTTGAAACGGTTCACGCCATAGCTTGAATTCGCTCACTAGCGTGGGTCGGACTATATTTGACGCAAATGTGGGAAGAAGATTTATTTTTCTTGAAGCAACCGATCCATATCTTCAAAAGCATTTTCCAACGCTTCGGTATGGTATCGCTCATACATGCCGTAAACAAAATCTGTCAGTTTTTTCTCTTCAAGCCGAGCGAGGATTTTGTTCGCGGTAGTTCCTTTATAGGCGGCATACTGTTCCATCAAGAAACTGAAAAATTCCATTTCCTTCGCCATCAGCATCTCCGAATGTAAATGGAATCACGCGGGTCGCCAGTCTTTTGTTCCGCTTCCCACATATCGAAAATTCCGAAGCAGCTAAAGTCCCGCATCTGAAGTTCAGGATTGCACAACATTTCGTATGTCTTCGAGAACATGAACTTCTTGTACGCATCCATAATCGGGAATCCGTACTTCTTGCTAATCATCTGCGAGACTTCGCGGTCGTAGTAATCAAGGATGAAAGGAAGTGCTGTTTTGAGGTCCATAATGTAAAGCACTCAATTTAAGCATAATACTCTTTTCGGATATCGCACAGCAAATTTCCTCGCCATTCAGTATCAAAATCAGACTTGACAGAAGCAAATGATTTCTCAACAGCACTTATGATATCGGTATCTCGGATGTCTTTCTCTAAAAAATCACACAATTCATCATTTCTAAAGGCCGCCACAGTCACATTTTCCGCAATTTTGTCACTATTGCTGGCTTGAAGAGGAACCATTGATACCGCCCTCCAAATATTGATAGTATTGTAATCCAAAGTATCTGCAATAAATAGCGTAATAACGGTTTTTTGTTCTGTTTCAGCATTTAAATTTATAGAATGCCTAAGCACGGGCTCCCACTCACCACGTTTCTGAGAAGAAGCATTCATCAAAGTCACCTCTAGCATCACAACATGTTCTGGATAATCAACCACAATATCTCCAGCACCACCTGAGGCATGTATAACAGGTTCCATATCCCCGTTTAACGTCAAATTCAAACTATCATAAATGGATATTGTTTTTCCTGATATATAGTACCAAGCAATAGCGACTATATACTCATAAATCGTCGGAACAGGAGCTTCATCATTAACAGCTTTTTTGATTTCAGAATCATTTTTTCTATCCGAAAACATTCGAAGAATTTCAAGTGTTTTTTCTCTTGGATATTTTTCCTCTATATGCCGTTCTAACTCCACTTGATTTCTTTCTTTCAATTCTTCTTTAGACACATTTGTAGTGGCTTGTTTAAAGGAATCCTCTTCAATATTCAAGATTTCAAGGCAAGATACATTTTGTCCAAATTGTTTTTCATTTATTTCAAAATCATCTTTATCAACAATTCCAAAAATCATTGATTCCAGCTGGCCTTGCGTTAAGAAATCTTGAAATACTTCTTTGTAATTTAGTTCAGGGAGAGCTTTACCGAATTTGAATAATTTTGTGGCCCCAAGAAGTCTTACAGTTGTATCAGAGTATTCTTTCGCTTGGTCAATATATTTTGAAGCACTATAAGCCCTATAAAAAGCTTCATTGAAATTTCCTTGAACGAATTTCGACAAATCATTCTTCAAGCAAAACTCTTCATATTCGTACAATCTTGTTTTATTACCCACATCAAAAATAGCTTCGCCGTAGCCAAACGCTTTACGAAGTTTTTCCCAACCCTTTCCAATAATAACGCTTCGTAATATACGGTAGTTTTCCGCATTCCTATTTTTCACAAAATTGTATAAAGACTTATAAAATTCAAAATATACTGGCACAGCTGCCGTAGATTTTCGATTTTTTATATACTTGAAAAAAGTTTCCCCATCTATTTGGCCATCAATCAAAAAATCCTTCGGCACTTGTTCGTTTTTATAAACAAACAACTTCATATCATTACATTTTGCCAACACTTCTTTAGGGTTCTTTGAATCATTCCAATACGGTGACGCCCCTTGAACAATATTCCTAAAGGATTCCTTATCAATAGTCTTATTATACAGCAACAGATAAAGCGACATAAAAAATGGCGAGTAATATTGCCTATAGCCCTGCTCATTCGGCTTACTATATACACGTAATTTCATCAATTGTCGAAGCAATACAACATTTATATCTGATATTGGTAAAAGATTTTCCAAAGCATCCCGATTTAACGAAGCCTTGATAAGATCATAACCGGCCAAAGTAATATTTCTTTTTTCATCAACAAAACCTAATTTGACTAAATTTGAGGTATGATGCCTTGCTCGAGCCTCGATACCTTCATCAAGAATTTTACCCAGTTTTTCATTACGCTTTCTATCCCATTTCCTATTCACAAACTCATCGCGAACTGGAGTTATATACTTTTCAAATTCATCTAATTTAGGGTGGTCTTTGAAAACATCTGGAGAAGATTCTACAGATTTCTTATAGAAAGCATATTGCCGTAAACTAGTTGGATATGAAGCCCATGGTTCTCCCCAAAATATCTCATCAAGATCTTTTAAAATTCCAAGATAAATTTGAAGAGCATTTAGAACATCCCCACGTCTACCATTTGTATCCCACAAATTGAAAATTTGTTTTTCACCAACTTCCATAGCTACCTCTAATAATTTATGATCAAAACTTCATCGGTAAAAGAATCTTTTTCTTTCCTATGATAATTTGAATTTGAATAGGAATTTTTCAAATGGTGACAGATATAATTTGGCCGAGATTGTACCCAAGATATCAAAATATCATTCTTCAGTCCTTTAGCTTCCAAAACATTTGATAACGCAAATTTTATCCCTCTTTGTGTCAAATTATCAAGAATTTCTAAAAGGGCCACTTCTTCATCGGATGTCCAACATTTTTTTTCATTATACGAAGCTTTCGTAATAAGATATGGTGGATCCACATAAACAAAATCATGTTCCGTCAACCGCGAATAATCAAAATCTCTAAAATCTGTTGATGAGAAGTCACAATCTATCAGATGGAGTTTTTCAACAAAATCCAACAATTTCTTGAGTTCAATATTATTAAAGTCTCTTTTTCCTACTGGTAAATTAAACTCCCCCTTAGAGTTGAATCGAATCTGATTATTAAAGGCATAGACAATGGCAACAAATAAATATGTCGTATAAACTTTCTGTTTCCGACGTTTGTTCAATTCCCTTTTCAATTCTGCATATGGTTCACGGTTATAATCAGCTAAGCCAGAAGAACTAGTGCAGCCATAGAACTCATAACCATATTTACTTGTTTCTGAAAGTTTGAATTTTCTTATTAGTTTTGCAATAGATTTCACTATTGATTGGGAAGAAGATTCTTTCCAAGATTCAAATAACTTTATTACACATTCGGCGGAATCATTAAACAGAACTTTATTGCATTCAGCATTTATTCCAATATTGCCTCCCCCACAGAACAAATCAACGAATGTATTGACATCTTTAGGGAAAAGCGGTAAAATCTGCGGCAGTAGTTTATACTTTCCACCAGTATAATTCAACGGAGATTTCAAAAGCAATTCATTCATACGCAAGTACAGAGAAATAGCCGTTCTTTATTATCTTGTATATCAGATTTTCCCGTTGAAAAAGCCTTGTAATCGTGTTCAAAGATCTGGACATCACCCTTCTTTTGTAATATCCGCACTATATCGTCATCGCTAATTCTCGCATTCGAACGGTCATTACCCTTTTCCTTCATATTGTTGTATGAGAGGAGTATGTAACGAGTATTTGCATTTAGCACCAAATCTTCAAAAGCTGTTGCTGCTTTTCTTGTGCAATAATCACTTTTTAAGTTTGAACGATCCATTTTCTTTGCAACGCCATCCAGTTTAGGCTTTTGCCATCTAGCCACATTTTCAAGTAGATGATATGCGTCGCAATATTGTCTTGAATTATATGGGGGATCTAGATATAACAAGTCGCTATTTATCTGACGAACAAGTTTATTAATGTCTTCGTTGAAACATTGATTATGGCCATGGACATCTCCTGGCAAGCAAGGAATCTTCAGCTCAAGATTTTCATCGAACTCAACATTTCGTCTATACGCATCGTAGTGACCACACGTTTTCGCAATTCGATCCATTGCATAAATCAAGGTCATTACAAGAATGGCTTTTTCTTTAAAATTGATTTCACCAGTCCTAAATTTTCGTTCTATATCTTCGCGAATGAATCCAATTTTCCGACAATCTTTTTTTGAAAAGTATGTGTCTGCAAAATTACGAGACATATAATTTGATGCTCGAACAACAGCATTATTATAATCTGTAATTATTTGAGAAACGACATCCTTTCTATACCTCTCTGGAGATAGCCATGCATAATTGCAAATAAAATTGCTGTATAAAATATCATTGGTTATTACAGTTTTATTTTTAGCAAACCCGTAGGCAACAGCACCTGTGCCCGCAAATAAATCAGCAACGACATTTACATTCTGACAAAAATCAGCAACAACTTTTTCAATAAAATCTAGTAGCTTAAATTTGTTACCTAGGTAACGCCGATTATTTATGTTAAAAGTGCCTATAGGCATCAAAAAACTCCGCTATTGAACAACTGCGAGTTTCGCATCTATTCTAGCGAAGGCTTTACCAAAATGTTATGGGAAACAAAAAGGCGTGGTGCCGTCGGCTTACTGTTGCGGTGGTAACGACCAAGAAACCATAACACTCAATAAGCACAAACGACCCACGCCCCATACGGGACGTGAGCGTTCGACTTATTCCTGAGTGTTGAAAATTTTGGTCGTTTTTCCGCAACAAGAATAAGAGTCGAAAACTCTAAAACCGGTCGCCCAACGCCAAACGGCAAAGGGCTATGTCAATGGGAAATATAGATTATTCCGCTGTCAAAAGGTGTCTTTTTGCGAAAAAGCAGCATTTTTGCCTGCATCTAGGCGGGCATACGAGCAAAGCCAGGCGTTGCGGGGCGGCGCCTGAGCCCCGCAGTGGGGGTGCGTGGATGGTTCGACAGGCTCACCAACCTTTTCCGCGATTCTCGGCCTGTCGAAACAGGAGCCAGGGGGGAGACTTCCCCCTCCATACTCGAAAAAGTGCCCCAAATGCGTCAAAACAGCCGATTGTCATAATCTGACACTTGCAGTATGTATATTTATGGGGGCGAGGTTCTATGCTGACGACATTCCTTATAGTTTTGGGAATTTTGGCCCTTTTCGGGGCTGGCGACGCAGGGGACGCCTGCGCCATCACCTTGCTGTTGAAAGTGCTGCCGTTCCTGATTGTCGTGGGGATTGTGGCGTCGCTTGCGTTCTGCGGAGGGTAAAAAAGGAGCTTTTCAGCCATTTTTATCAAAAATGTTATCAAAAAGGGCTGTATTACACTACCTTTTTAGCAACATTTGGCCAATATTCCACCATTCCAAAGAATAAAAACAAGCCGTCAGGCAAAACAAAAAAGAGTCCCATCAGCGGCTAGGTTTCCAACGAAACGCACGGCACGAAGCCGGCCTTCACCTACCAAGGACTCTAAAATTACAATGTTCCCTCTGGGACGCATCTGTGAGAGGTGCGAGGGATCCTGCTGATACAAATATACTTTCGTTTGTTTTCGAATGCAATAGGGGGCCGCAGACGGCATCCCTCATTGTTCTAGGATTTTCGACCCTATTCAGCAATATTAGAACAGCACAACGCATCAAGCCTCTTAAAAAAACGAGTGTCAAGTAATAATTTAAGAGATAATAAAGCCGTTTCTGCACAGATTTCAGCATTTTTCTCTTAAAATGCCTCTTAAATTTCAGCAAGATGCTTAAAAATTAAAAAGGTAGTTCCCCGTTTTTTTTCAGGAAGCCACTAATCTTCCTGTTCGCCGTGCGTGGTAATATACTTACGATTCGGATCATGGGAAACTGTGGTAGTAGGGCGAAGCATACCCATCATAACCAATTTGGTTGTATATTGGTGAACAGTTTTAGTCTGATATTTCACACCAACCATCTCCAATATTTCTTGCGTTGTGCAAGGCATTTCATCGCAGAAGTCTAATACTTTTCTTTGCTTGGCCGTCAAAGAAACTCTATTACTTTTCCGTCCAGCTCTATTACTTTTTTCATCAAGCTCTGTTACTTTTTCACCGGACTCTGTTACTTTTTTATCAAGGTCTGACACTTTTGCCTTGCGATAGATTTACGATAGGAACGGCGTTTTTCCGCATCAAAATCAATTTTTTGCTATTAAAAAAAGAGTCCCGACAGCGGCTAGGTTTCCAAAGAAACGCACGGCACGAAGCCGACCTTCACCAACCAGGGACTCTAAAATCGCAATGTCCCCTCTGGGCCACTTCTGCGAGAGGAGCGAGGAGTCCTGTTGATACAAATATACTTTTGTTTGCACTCTCATGCAATAGGATAAAGCAAACCGCATCCCTCTTTGTTCTAGGATTTTTTGCCCTTTTCGGGGAGAACCCCCATCGGATTTCTCCCCTCTTTTTGGCATTCCCGCCAAAAATGTTGTCAAAAAGGGCTATATCGCACCACCTTTTCAGCAACATTTTGCAGACTTTTCTCCATTTTGCAGAAAAATAATCTATATTCAAGACATCGAGATAATCCGCTACGAAATGACTTTTTTGCCGTTCGTAGCGCATTATACGATGATTTTACATCGGGCTGGTCGAAAGACCCAGGTCCATCTCTGGCGAGGAAGTTCCTCGCTTTTTTGTGGATGTTGATTACTTTTCCGATGGAATTTGGCACATTATTGTTCAGTAATTACGAGACAAAATGTCGTTTTTACGCAAATTTCGCCATTTTCGGTCTTAAAATCTCGTAAAAAGCTCGTAATAGTCTCGTAAAACGAGCGAAATTTACGAGACCAAACAGAACTATTTCTTCAAGGACCACTTACTTTTTTGGCAAACAACTATCCCATCCCTACGCATTGCCGCCAACAAATTTTCAACTTTATACTTCTTTTGCTTATCATCCAAATTCTTTGGAAGATGCGGATCCAGCATTTCCAGGACCTTTCGCTTGCTCAGTTCACCGTAATCCTTCAAGTAATCCAGAATAATATTCCGATAATTAGTATTGCTGAGCCCTTTCGCCTGCGAATGTTCCATTTCTTGATTAGTCGCCAAGGCTACATATTTCGAAATGAAAATATTTTTCCCACGACCTTCGACAAGTCCCTCTTTTTTCAACAGCTTTACCGCTTCCACAGACAACGGTTTCTTCTTTTGAAGAGCATCGAGCAATACAGCCTCGTCCAAGCCGATGGAGGTGTTCTCTAAGAGCATCTTGCTATAGTCTTCGTCGATGACAGTTCCCGGAATACGTAGCACAACTTTTTCCTTCGTGCTCTCATAATCGGGCATGGGCAAACAGCGATTACGTTGGCTAAGGAACATCGAATGGATGCCGTAGCCCTGTGTGTCTATCATCTTCAAATTAACCATTGCCTGAACAAGGAAGGGATTCCTGTAACGAGCGGGAGTCCGTTGCCCACGAATATAATCTTCAAAACTCCCTTCAAAGAAAGAACCCGCATTTTCAAAGCAAAGGCTATCTTTTTCCTCTGTAACGACAATTCTCGAATTCGCACTGTAGTCCTGATGGGCTATACAATTATGCAAAGCTTCCAATATCGTCTTGGTATCATATTTCCATACTTCGGCAGGAATCAAGCTGTTGCTCGGATAAATTTTAAATCTGTAATTACGAATTTTCGCCAAGACTCGGTCGGTCGAGAGAAGAAATGGAATAGAAAAAATATCACCGGCCTGTTCATCGCCAGAATTCAACCGCCAAACTATTTGGGAGATATAATTCAGATAATGGGAGGACTCCTCCTTGCCCAACAATAACAAGGCAGTTCTCGTAATTTTACCGCCAATGGTTATTTTCGCCTTGTCCAAAAACGCGGAGTCATCTAAAGAATCAATGTATTCCTTTTTGTCGGGATACCGCTCAGTAAAGCCAAGGCGTGCCTTTTTAATTGCATCAGAATCAAGATCGCTTAAACTTGCTTCGGAAATTATTTCCTTGCTCCAATCCGTCCTAGAATTGTAAATGGTCCGCATCCAGTCATGATAGTCACGCAAGTTAGTTGTCGAACTATTTACTCTGATATAGGGAATATTCTGAAAACAAGTCGGCTGTTCAGATGCCGCAGGGATAATAAAAACAGATATGGGACAATTTTTGTTTCCCTTGTAGAAAAAACGTTCTACCTGAAAATTTATTTTCGGAGTGACATTCACTCGAAGAAAAAGTTCAAGATCCTGATTTCCCTTTTTCGCAATTGAAATATCAAACGATGTTCCAACCACTTCATGAGAATGGTCATTAACACCAAAGAAGAGATAACCATACTCCTTTTGCTCTAGGCAAGCACCGTTGGAAAGAGCCGAAATATACTTTCCCAAATCTTCCGGACTCACATGATTACTCTTAAATTCCAAGAATCGATTTTCTACAGCATAAGTTCTTATGCAGGAATCTAGAAGTTCTGTAAGTTCTTGGTCTCTTGTCATCATTCGTTTTCCGGATTTAGCTATACAGGTATCGGTAATTCTATTTGTCCGTAATATACATAAAAAACAAGCCCGGGCGTTACGGGCGCGGCAACTGAGCGCCCGTTAGAAGGGGTAGCGGAAGACCCGACCAGGGCGGGTTATATAAAAGACGCCCACACAATGAGTGGGCGTGATTATAAGGGTGGGGTCGGGGCTGAAGCGAGGGGGACGCCTCCCCCTCCCAACAACTATTTCACCACAATATTGACGAGCTTGCCGGGAACCACGATGGACTTCACCCCGGAACAAGTCCGGGGCAGGCTCATTTTTATGCCGGCTTGACGACGATGTTGACCAACTTACCCGGCACAACAATCGACTTGACAACCTGCATGCCTTTGGTAAATTCCTTGACGCGGTCGTTGTCCATGGCGAGCTTTTCGAGGGCGGCCTTGTCCATGTCCTTCGCGACAGAGGCCTTGGCGCGGACCTTGCCGTTCACCTGGAACACGACCTCGACGGTGTTTTCTACGGCCTTGGAGTGGTCGGCTTCCGGCCAGGCGACGTTCGTGAGCGATTCGTTGTGACCGAGGATGCTCCACATTTCTTCGGCAATGTGCGGGGCAAACGGGTGCAGCAATTTGACGAACGTTTCGCACGGTTCGCGGTAGCGCTTGTCCATCTTCATCATTTCGTTGTTGAAGATCATCAGCTGGCTAATCGCGGTGTTGAAGCTCATGTTCTCGATGTCGCTCGTGACCTTGATGACGGTCTGGTGCATCACCTTCTCGATAGCTTCCGGTGCGGTTTCGTCAACGAACACCGGGGCTTCGTCAGAATCGCCCACCACGGAACGCCAGGCGCGGCCGAGGAAGCGGTTCATGCCTTCGATGCCCTTGGTCTGCCACGGCTTCACGGCATCCAGCGGGCCCATGAACATTTCGTACAAACGAAGGCTATCGGCACCGTAGTCGCGCACGACGTCATCGGGGTTCACGACGTTCTTGAGGGACTTACTCATCTTCGCCACAATCTGCTTGAGCTCGATGTCGGTTCCCTTCTTGAAGAACTTGCCATTCTTTTCTTCGACTTCGTCGGTCGGGACCTTGGAGCCCGCGGCATCTTCGTACGCGAAGGCAAGAATCATGCCCTGGTTAAAGAGCTTCTGGAACGGTTCGTCGGTAGAGACGAGGCCGAGATCGAACAAAACCTTGTGCCAGAAACGGCTGTAGAGCAAGTGGAGCACGGCGTGTTCGGCACCGCCCACATAGAGGTCCACAGGCATCCAGTACTTTTCAAGTTCCTTTGCAACAAATGCGTCGCCGTTGCAAGCGTCGATATAGCGCAGGTAATACCAGCAAGAGCCAGCCCACTGCGGCATGGTGTTCGTTTCGCGGATACCCTTGCGGCCGTTCTTGTCAGTCACCTGGAGCCATTCGGTGGCGTTGGCGAGCGGAGACTGTCCGCCGTCACCCGGCTTGTAGTCCTTGAGTTCCGGCAAGAGCACCGGCAGTTCGGCGTCATCGACGGTAGAGATTTCACCGTCTTCCCAGTGGATAATCGGGAACGGTTCGCCCCAGTAGCGCTGGCGGCTGAAGAGCCAGTCGCGGAGCTTGTAGTTCACGGTGGCCTTACCAATCTTGTTGGCTTCAAGCCATTCGATCACCTTAGCGATACCCTGCTTCTTGTTGAGACCGTTCAAGCAGAGCGTTGCATTTTCGCTATTGATGTAGGTGCCGTCGGCAGCCCAGCAAGCTTCGCCAGCGAGAACCTTCGGGCGAACATCTTCGGGGCAACTTGCATCCGGTTCCATAATGCAGATGACGGGCAGGTTAAACTTTTTCGCGAAATCGAAGTCGCGGGTATCGTGAGCGGGCACGGCCATGATAGCGCCGGTGCCGTAACCGGTCAGAACGTAGTCAGCGACCCACACAGGAATCTTCGTGCCGGTAAGCGGGTTCACGGCGTAGCTACCGGTAAACACACCGGTCTTTTCCTTGGCGAGTTCCGTACGGTCGAGGTCGCTCTTGAGAGCGGCGGCATGCACGTATTCTTCCACGGCGGCCTTCTGTTCGGCAGTCGTGAGTTCCGGGACCATCGTGTGTTCCGGAGCGACAACCATGTAGGTAGCACCGAACAGCGTATCGCAACGGGTCGTGTAAACGCGGAGTTTCTTTTCAGTCGGCTTGCCGTTAGCGTCGGCAATCGGGAAATCCACTTCGGCACCGTAGCTCT
>Ga0247610_10007658_pt1 | contig 11042 bp, 9 predicted proteins | sample 174DNAGHGhighgp2_FD_193483 | JGI IMG/M metagenome (GOLD analysis project Ga0247610, IMG submission 193483) | Sheep rumen microbial communities from Palmerston North, Manawatu-Wanganui, New Zealand - 1742 DNA GHGhigh gp2 | ecosystem: Host-associated > Mammals > Digestive system > Stomach > Rumen ...
GAGAACTGGTGCTGTCCGAACCATCCGCCTCGGTTGGCCGACAGCGGAGATGGATGGACAGACTCCAGCACGAGGTTGTCCGACTTGTCGATCATATAAGCCTTGCCACGGGCAAATCCGCCCCAAAGCATGTAGACCAAGTGCTTACGATGGGTGGCCAGTGCCTGGATGGTGGCATCGGTGAACTTCTGCCATCCAAGACCAGCGTGGCTGTTGGCCATGTGGGCCCTCACCGTCAGCGAGGCATTCAGCAGCAGGACACCCTGCTCAGCCCAGCGCGTCAAGTTGCCGCTCTGAGGTACTGGCGTGCCCAGGTCGGACTCTATCTCCTTGAAAATGTTCTGAAGCGACGGCGGGAAGGGTATGCCATCCTGCACCGAGAAGCTCAGGCCGTGGGCTTGGCCTGGTTCGTGATAGGGATCCTGACCGATGATGACTACCTTTACCTGGTCGAAAGGGCAAAGGTTATAGGCGTTGAAAATCAGCTGTCCTGGCGGATAGCAAACCGTCTGCTGGTATTCCTGCCTGACGGCAGTCGTCAACTGCGCAAAGTAGGGCTTGTCGAACTCACCCTGTAGCTGTGCCTTCCACGAAGGCTCTATCTGTACGTTCATGACTGCAAAAGTACTGCTTTCTGTTGAAACAACAAAATAAAGAAGTGTCTTTTTTGATAAATATCTTGGTTTTTCGCCTACTTATTCGTACCTTTGCAACCGGATAGCTATAACTTAAGACACAGATATGAAGAAGATTCTCATGATTCTGGCCCTTGCTGCACTTACTGAGGGTGCCCTGGCCAAGGTAAGGCTGCCGCACATCATTTGCGACAACATGGTTCTACAACAGCAGACCGACGCCCGCCTCTGGGGGTGGGCCAAGGCAGGACAGACGGTGAAGGTGACCACCTCGTGGAGTAGCGAGACGGTGACGGCACAGGCCGGCAAGGACGGCCGGTGGCTTGTGAAGGTAAAGACACCTAAGGCCAGCTACGACCCACTGTCGGTAACATTCGACGACGGCGAGCCACTGACCATCCGAAACGTTGTCAGCGGCGAGGTGTGGGTGTGCGCCGGCCAGTCGAACATGGAGATGCCCGTAAAAGGCTTCGGTATGTGTCCTGTAGACGGCTACAACCACCATGTGGTAGACGCCATCCAGTCGAAGGGTGTCCGTTCGGTGAAGATTCCCAGCATCATGCGGATGACACCTCAGGACGATGCCCAGTGCGAGTGGCGCGTATGCTCGCCGAATACCGTAGGCGAATTCTCTGCAACCGGCTACTTCTTCGCCCGGCTGTTAAGCCGTACGCTCGACATCCCCGTGGGCATCATCGAAGCTAATAAAGGAGGTTCGCGCGTAGAGAGTTGGCTGACAAAGGAGAACCTGGAGAAATATACCAAGGAGCCAACCGACTCGGCAGGCATCGTCAATTTCAAGAAGGAGTGGGACTATCACCGTGCGATGGTGTGGGGCAACGGTACCTTCAACCCAATCCTGAACTATACCGTTAAGGGCATACTTTACTATCAGGGCTGCTCTAACGTAGGCGACCCGGGCGACCAGTACTCACAACGGATGAAGTTGCTGGTAGAACAGTGGAGGCAGCAGTTCGGACTGGGTGAGATACCTTTCTACTTTGTGCAGATAGCACCCTATGTCTACGGCGACGGTGCCGACGGCATCAGCGGAGCCCTGCTGCGCGAACAGCAATGGAAGGCTTCGCAGATTATTCCCAACAGTTCGCTGGTGTGTACCAACGACTTGGTATATCCCTACGAGATGAACCAGATACACCCGGCCCAGAAGCAGCCAGTGGGAGAGCGCCTGGCATTTACTGCCCTCAACCGCGACTATGGCATGGGTTCCATCCAGTATAAGAGCCCGTCGTATAAGGACATGACTGTCAAGGGCGACTCGGTACTGATCCACACGCAGGACAACTACTGGTGCGATGCCCCGTTCGACTGTATGGAAGGCTTCGAGGTGGCCGGCGACGACCGTGTGTTCCATCCCGCCCAGGCCAAGCACTATTGGCAACCGGGCGGTGGTTACTGGGACGAGGCCATCCTGGTGACCAGTCCTGAGGTGAAAAAACCGGTGGCCGTGCGCTACTGCTTCAAGAACTGGCAGACAGGCAACGTCAGGAACGGCGGCAACCTGCCACTGTTCCCCTTCCGTACGGATAACTGGTAATCGGGGGAGGGCTTATGCAACATCCATTAGAACTGTTCAAATACTGTCCCAAGTGCGGCAGCCCGGACTTCGAAGTCCATAATTTCAAGAGCAAGCACTGTGCCAGCTGCGGGTTCACTTACTATCAGAACCCCAGCTCGTCGACGGCTGCCTTTATACTCAACGGCCGGGGTGAGCTGTTGGTGGTGCGCCGTGGTAAGGAACCCGCTAAAGGCACCCTCGACCTGCCCGGCGGCTTCGTAGACAACGACGAGACAGCAGAAGAGGGCGTCCGGCGCGAGATAAAGGAAGAGACTGGACTGGAGGTGGACGGGGTGGAATACCTCTTCTCCATCCCCAACATCTACCGCTACTCAGGCATGGACATCCATACGCTCGACATGTTCTACAGCTGCCGGGTGGATGATGACGGCGTGACGGCAGCCGACGACGTGGCGGAGTGCATGTGGGTACCCCTACGCGAGGTCTATGTGGAGCGCTTCGGCCTGCGTTCCATCCGTCAGGCTGTACACACCTTCCTACAGCAAAATAGTTAATAAATCAAAAAAACCTATATATAAATAAGGTGAGAGAAACTTTTTTGCTTACTTTTGCACCCCAAATTGAACAAAAAGACAAGAAGTATGCAAAAGAATCTCGTTATTGTAGAGTCTCCTGCCAAGGCTAAGACGATTGAGAAGTTTCTGGGAAAGGACTTCAAGGTGATGTCGAGCTACGGCCACATCCGGGACTTGAAGAAAAAGGAGCTGAGCATCGACGACAAGACGCTCGAACCAGAATATGAAATCCCTGCCGAGAAGACAAAGCTCGTAGCTGAACTACAGTCAAAAGCCGAGAAAGCCGAGAAAGTATGGCTCGCATCCGATGAGGACCGCGAGGGAGAAGCCATCTCATGGCATCTGTGCGAAGTGCTGGGACTGGACGAAGAGAAGACCAACCGCATCGTATTCCACGAAATCACCAAGCCTGCCATCCTGGAGGCCATCGAGCATCCGCGCCATCTGGACATGAACCTGGTGAACGCCCAGCAGGCTCGCCGTGTACTTGACCGCCTGGTAGGCTTCAAGCTCTCACCCGTCTTGTGGCGCAAGGTGAAGCCGGCCCTCTCCGCCGGCCGCGTACAGAGCGTTGCCGTCAGGTTGATCGTAGAGCGGGAACGGGAGATTCAGAGTTTCAAGAGCGAGGTGTTCTACAATGTGAGCGGTGTCTTTGCCATCACCAATCCCGATGGCTCGGCCACTGAGGTAAAGGCCACACTGGGCACTCGTTTCAAGACCCACGACGAGGTGACAGACTTCTTGGAGAAATGCAAGGATGCCACCTTCACCGTGGAGAGCATCACCAAGAAGCCCCTTAAGCGTACACCGGCTCCTCCCTTCACCACATCGACCCTGCAGCAAGAGGCTGCCCGCAAGCTTGGCTTCACCGTCAGCCAGACAATGATGATTGCACAGCACCTATACGAGAACGGACTCATCACCTATATGCGTACCGACTCTGTAAACCTTTCCAAACTATGTCTGGGAGCCAGCAAAGAAGAAATTATCAAGCTCTATGGCGAACAATACAGTAAGACGCGCCAATATCACACCAGTTCGAAGGGAGCACAGGAGGCACATGAAGCCATACGCCCCACCTATATGAGCCAGACAGAGATAGAGGGCAACCCCCAGGAGAAGCGACTCTACGACCTCATCTGGAAGCGTACGGCAGCCAGCCAGATGACCGACGCAGAGATTGAAAAGACCACGGTCGAGATAAGCATCTCAAACCTTAAGTCGGAAGTCTCAAATCTCAAGTTCGTCGCACAGGGTGAAGTGGTTAAGTTTGACGGTTTCCTGAAAGTATACCGCGAGTCTGTCGACGATGAGGATCAGCAAGACGAATTTTCACATATACTGCCTCCACTCACTGAGGGACAGCAACTGACGCGCCGCGAAATACTTGCCACAGAGAAGTTCAGCCAGGGGCCACAACGCTACACAGAGGCCAGCCTGGTGCATAAGCTCGAGGAACTGGGTATAGGGCGTCCGTCGACCTATGCCCCGACCATCTCCACGATTCAACAGCGAGAATATGTGCAGAAAGGCGACAAGAAAGGCGAGGAACGCCAATACACCGTTGACACACTGAAGGGCAAGGTCATCACTCAGAAAAAGCGCAAAGAGATGGCCGGTTCCGACAAGGGAAAACTCCTGCCGACAGACATCGGACTGGTGGTGAACGACTTCCTGATGGAGCACTTCAAAGAAATCATGGACTACAACTTCACCGCCAAGGTGGAACAGGATTTCGACAAGATAGCAGAAGGCAAGGAGAAATGGCAAGCCATGCTGAAGTCATTCTATAAAGACTTTGAACCCACGGTGGAGAACACCTTGAACGCCCGGTCGGAGCACAAGGCCGGCGAGAGACTGCTGGGCAACGATCCGAAGAGCGGCAAGCCCGTCTTCGTAAAGATTGGACGCTTCGGCCCAGTGATACAGATAGGTACTGCCGACGACCGCGACAAGCCGCAATTCGCACAGCTACCCAAAGAACTGTCGATGGACGGCATCACCCTAGAAGAGGCACTGGAGCTGTTCAAACTGCCTCGGACGCTTGGCGTTTTTGAGGAAGACCCCGTCATCATCGGCACCGGTCGCTTTGGCCCCTACGTGTTGCACAACAAGAAATACACGTCGCTGCCCAAGGATGAGAATCCCCTGACCATTACCCTCGAGACAGCCATCGCCTTGATAGAGGAGAAACGACAGGAGGAGACGAAGAAACACATCAAGACCTTCGACGAGGATGCCAAGCTGGAAATCCTCAACGGCCGCTATGGCCCCTATCTTGCATATGACGGTAAGAACTATCGCCTGCCGAAAAGTATGCACGACAAAGTAGCAGGGCTGACCTACGAGGAGTGCATGAAAGTGATTGAGGCAACACCTGTGAAGAAGACGAAGTAATGAAACGCATTATCCTCATCGGCTACATGGGTGCCGGCAAGACCACTATCGGCAAGGCACTTGCCAAGGAACTCGGCATTCCCTTCTACGACCTCGACTGGTACATCACCAGCCGCATGAGAAAGACCGTGGCTCAGATCTTCGAAGAGCGCGGTGAGGAAGGGTTCCGGCAGATAGAGCACAACATGCTGCACGAAGTGGCTGAATTTGAGGATGTCATCATCAGCTGTGGGGGAGGCACCCCCTGCTTCTTCGACAATATTGACTATATGAACCAGCAGGGACAGGTGGTATACCTGAAAGTGGAGCCTGAGACACTCTACAAACACCTGAAGATGAGCAAGAACGACCGCCCTCTGCTGCGCGGCAAGTCGCAAGACGAGCTGATCACTTTCATACGTGAACAACTAAAGATGCGCGAACCTTTTTATACCAAGGCCCGTTACACCCTCGACGTCACCCTGATGGACGACTTCTCGAAAATCCAGACCAGTGTGAAGAATCTCAAGGAATTGCTAAACCTGTAAACCCGCATCAGCCCAATGAAGAAATGGACTATCGACGACTCAAAGGAATTGTACAACATCAACGGATGGGGCACCTCCTACTTCGGCATCAACGACAAAGGCGATGTCTACGTCACTCCCTGTAAGAACAATACGCAGATTGATCTGCGCGAAGTGATGGACGAACTGGCCCTGCGCGACGTTACACCACCTGTACTGCTACGCTTCCCCGACATTCTGGACAACCGTATCGAGAAGACGTGGAGCTGTTTCAAGAAGGCCGCCGAAGAATATGAATACAAGGGGGAGAACTATGTGGTCTACCCCATCAAGGTCAACCAGATGCAGCCCGTGGTAGAAGAGATTATCTCCCACGGCAGGAAGTTCAATCTGGGACTGGAAGCCGGTTCGAAACCCGAACTGCACGCCGTCATTGCCATGCAGTGCCAAAGCGACTCCATCATTGTGTGTAACGGATACAAGGACCAGAGTTATATCGAGTTGGCGCTGCTGGCCCAAAAGATGGGCAAGCAGATATTCATCGTTGTAGAGAAGATGAACGAACTGGAGATTATTGCCCGGGAGGCCAAGAAGATGAACATACGCCCCAATATCGGCATCCGTATCAAACTGGCCTCCAGCGGCAGCGGCAAGTGGGAAGAGAGCGGCGGTGACGCCTCAAAATTCGGACTGACCAGCGCAGAACTGCTCGAAGCCCTCGACCTGCTCGACAAGAAAGACATGCGCGACTGTCTGCGGCTCATCCACTTCCATATTGGCAGCCAGATCACCAAGATACGCCGCATCCAGACAGCCCTTCGTGAGGCCTCACAGTTCTATATCCAGCTGCACAAGATGGGCTACAACGTCGACTTTGTAGACTGTGGCGGTGGCCTGGGCGTCGACTACGACGGCACCCGTTCTCCATCGAGCGAGTCATCAGTCAACTATAGCATCCAGGAGTACGTCAACGACTGTATCTACACTTTCGTTGAGGCAGCCAACAAGAACGACCTCCCTCATCCCAACATCATCACTGAGAGCGGACGCTCACTGGCAGCCCACCACTCAGTGCTCGTCATCGACGTGCTGGAGACGGCTTCACTCCCCGAGATGCCCGAGGAGTTTGAACCCGACGAGAACAGTCACCAACTGGTGAAGGACCTCTACGAAATCTGGGACAACCTCTCGCCCCGCAACGTGCTGGAAGACTGGCACGATGCAGAGCAGATACGCGAGGAGGTGCTCGACCTCTTCAGCCACGGCATCGTAGACCTTAAGACGCGTGCCGAAGTGGAGGCTATGTATTGGAGCGTCTGTCACGAGATACATGCACTGGCCAAAAGTCTAAAGCACATCCCAGAGGAACTAATGAAAATCGACAAGCTGTTGGCCGACAAGTATTTCTGCAACTTCTCGCTCTTCCAGAGCCTCAGCGACTCGTGGGCCATCGACCAGGTGTTCCCCATCATGCCCATCCAGCGGCTTGACGAACGACCCACCCGCAATGCCACCATCCAAGACATCACCTGCGACTCGGACGGCAAGATAGCCAACTTCACCACCAACCTGCACAACACCCATTCGCTGCCCGTGCATGCCCTGAAGAAGAATGAGCCGTATTACCTCGGTGTGTTCCTTGTGGGAGCCTATCAGGAAATCTTGGGCGACATGCACAATCTCTTCGGCGACACCAATGCCGTGCATATATCCGAGAAAGACGGCACTTACCACATCGACCAGATTATAGATGGTGAAACCGTGGAGGAAGTACTGGAGTACGTGCAGTATAATCCGAAGAAACTCGTGCGCCAGCTGGAGGTGTGGGTGGCCAAGAGCGTTAAGCAGGGCAAGATCTCACTCGAAGAGGGCAAGGAGTTTCTCTCCAACTACCGTTCGGGCTTATATGGCTACACCTACCTGGAGTAATTGAAGAATAGAAGAATTGAAGAAGGTGATGAAGGAAAGACTAACAATAGTGAAAGTAGGTGGAGCCGTTGTAGAAGACGAGGCCCAGCTCGCGCAGCTGCTCCGTGACTTCAGTGCCATTGAAGGCAAAAAGGTGCTTGTGCACGGCGGAGGCCGGCGTGCCACTCAGATAGCCTCTCAGCTCGGTATCGAGTCGAAGATGGTCAACGGACGCCGTATCACCGATGCTGGTATGCTCAGAGTGGTTACGATGGTCTATGGAGGTCTGGTGAACAAGAATCTCGTGGCCCGGCTCCAAGCCAACGGTGTGAATGCCCTTGGGCTTACTGGTGCCGATATCGATGTCATCCGCAGCCATAAGCGTCCTCCCGTTTCCTTTAATGCCGCCCTCCAACAGGAGGGGGGGGAGAAGGTCACCACTATCGACTACGGCTTCGTGGGCGATGTAGACCGAGCCGACGGCAACATGCTCTCGCGCCTCATCGAGGCAGGCATCACACCCGTGATGGCTCCTCTGACTCACGACGGCCAAGGAAACATCCTCAATACCAATGCCGACACCATCGCTTCGGAGACAGCCAGAGCCCTGGCTCCCTTCTATGACACGACACTCATCTTCTCCTTCGAAAAGAAAGGTGTTCTGCGAAATCCCGATGATGACGATTCCGTCATACCCTTAATCACCCATGACGACTTCGCAAGATACAAGGCAGACGGTACTATCAGTGGCGGTATGATTCCCAAGATAGAAAACGCTCTCGCGGCCATCGACAGCGGTGTCGGCCGAGTCATCATCACTCTTGCTACCGCTATCGATGGAGCCCACGGAACGGTTATTAAATAAATGGCGAAAATTATTTTCGCCTTTTTTGTAACTTTTCCGCCACTCATTCGTCATTATTTATAGAGAGGATGAAAAAAATCAGTTTCCGCAACGATATCCTGCCGCTGAAAAATGAGCTCTACAGGCTTGCACTCCGCATCACTCTCAACCCTGCGGAGGCAGAAGACGTTGTTCAGGAGACAATGATGAAGGTATGGAGCAGACGAGAGCGCTGGAGCGAAATAGAATCCATCGAAGCCTTCTGCCTGACTATCTGTCGCAACATCTCGCTCGACAAGGTGAAAAAGACAGAAAACCAAAGCCAAAGCCTGATGGAGGAGCACGACACTCCAGACAGCAGCTACGCATCCAATCCAGAGGAACAGACCCTGCAACGGGACCGGATACGGCTAGTACGCCGCCTCATCGACAGTCTGCCAGAGAAGCAGCGCAGCTGTATGCAGCTACGCGACTTTGAGGGAAAGAGCTACAAGGAGATTGCACATATTCTCGCTATCAGCGAAGAACAGGTGAAAATAAATATCTACAGAGCACGCCAGGCTGTCAAACAGAAGTTCAACGAAACAGAGAATTATGGACTATAAGTACATCGAACAACTATTGGAGCGCTATTGGCAGGGGAATACCACCCTGCAAGAAGAGGCTATCCTGCGCAGCTTCTACAACCAGCTGGCATCATCAGAGGCTTCTTCCGACATACCTGACGACATCCGGCAGTATCAGCCGCTCTTCGCCATGGAGCAGGAGACGCCCCTGGGAGAAGATTTCGATGAGCGCATCCTGCAACTCACAGAGGACGCAGAGCCTCAGCGGGCCAAGATGGTTATACTCGTGAATAGGCTCAAGCCACTCTTCAAGGCGGCCGCCATTGTAGCCATTCTACTCACACTGGGCAATGCGGCACAGGCTCCCTGGAACTACGGTTGGGACAACCCACAAGACGAATACGCCAAATTCCACCAGCAGCAAGCAGACTCTGTAAACATGCTCAACCCTATTCAGGCCGAGGCCGACACCGTCATTGCGCCGAAGGTTGAAGAAACAAAGTATTACGAATAATTTTTTCTATGCTTTCTCTATAATATTTAAAACATTCATTAAAACAAGACGAAGCTGTGAAGCCTCTGTTCTCTCAAATTAAAAAACATGCTAACGTAGAAGTATGGGCTGCACCGAGATGTCGGGCAGCCCACTTCGTTTTTGCATCCTTACTACAAGGGGGAGATGCTTACTTCTTCATATTCAGGTTCAACTGAAACAGCGCCGGCAGCAAAATGCACAAGGAAAAGCCTACTGCCATCAACACATGCCGCTCACTGCCAAAGAGGTCAAGAAGCGTCAGGTCTGGGTCCGGATACATATTGTACATCACGTAGGCCACCGTATTGTTCACCCAGTGATAAACCACGCCAGGCACTATACTGTCCGTTCGATAATACATCCACCCCAATAGCAATCCCACCAGGAAGGTGTGTGGCAGCTGCGCAGGATTCATGTGTACTCCGCTAAAGAATACTGCAGAGATGACAATGGCGAGCCAAGGCTGCACACTCTTCCAGCGAAGCAATGCACGCAGTACGGCACCTCTGAACACAACCTCCTCGACCAGGGGGGCCAATAGTCCTATCACAAGATAGCCAAAACGGTTGCGCAGAATCATGTCAAACTCCTCCTCTACAAGATTCGGCAGCGGAGGCATCAGCTCTTGCAGCCATGTAGAAGGGATGATGGCTCCAAGGGCAGCCAGTACACACCAGAATAGCACCTGCCAGGGGCGCGTCTGAATCCAATGGCGCGACCATTCGGCCCATTTACTATAAAAGAACACTGCCAGAGTCACCAGGCTTGACAGCAGCATCGTCAGGATTGTGCCAACAGCATCCAACTGCGCACCCGGCCCCTTTAGCAATATCCACACTGCCTGCATCACCCCCCCGGCCATCAACTGGATAGCCAGGAACACTACTGTATAAATAATCGCCTTCTTCATATCCTATCCTATATTTTATCTTTCAACACCCTTTCTGCCTTTATGCGATCCAGAGCCAACTGCTTTATCAGCGCCTCACGGCTGTCGAAACGGCGTTCGGCACGAAGCCTGCTTTCAAAAGCAATGGTTAGCCTTCGGCCGTAGATGTCGCCTACATCCTCCAGTATATGCACTTCGAGCGTCTTGTTGTGCCCTTCAAAAGTAGGGCGAACGCCAATGTTCATCATTGCAGGCATACGCTCGTCGCCGCCATCGAGAGAAGCACGAACGGCATACACACCATTGGCAGGAATGAGTTTGTCGGCACTATCCGGCCTCAGATTAGCTGTCGGGAAACCCAACTCATGGCCAATATGCTCACCGGGAACAACGCATCCAGAAAGCATATATGGCCGCGTCAGCCATAGAGGCATCAGCTCTACAAGGCCCTCCTCGGAGAGAATCCTGCGAATGGCCGTCGAACTGACCGCCTCTGAGCCCGCTACCAGTTCTGCATCCCCTCGTATCACCTCAATACCCATCGACTGCCCATACCTGACATAGTCATCGAAACCTTCAGTCCTGCCGCAGCCGAAACGGTTGTCATAGCCCGTAAGCAGTATCCTGACATTTAGCTGCGCATGCAA
>Ga0247610_10007659_pt1 | contig 11041 bp, 10 predicted proteins | sample 174DNAGHGhighgp2_FD_193483 | JGI IMG/M metagenome (GOLD analysis project Ga0247610, IMG submission 193483) | Sheep rumen microbial communities from Palmerston North, Manawatu-Wanganui, New Zealand - 1742 DNA GHGhigh gp2 | ecosystem: Host-associated > Mammals > Digestive system > Stomach > Rumen...
CACTTTTTTCGTGTCTGTTTGGTTTGTGGTAATACCCGTTTCTCCGATAAGTGCTATGCTCCTTAAACTATTGAGTTATGGCAAAGAAGAACCAACTCGGCTACAAGGAGATTGAAGAACGATTACTGCTACTAAACAACAAATCCTTGTTTGCCGATGAGATTGGGTATCAATTATTGTATGCTTTTGGCAAGAGCGAGCGTGACATACAACGCTATAAAGAAGGTAAGGGAGTCCTGAAGACTTTTGACGGACTGCTTATTAAAGGTCTGTTCTGTTACAGAGGTACAACGGCAGCACGTCTTACCTCAGAACTTGAACTGTTGAAAAGAGATGTTCAGGTGCTGAAGGCTGCCCCTAAGATTATTGCTGTAAGCGACGGCAGTACGTTGCTCGCCTACGACTTGCGCGAGAAGGACACGTATGAGAATAGGGTAGAGCGTGTCTATTGCGATTTTGCCTTCTTCTATCCTTTGATGGATGTGGAACGTGTCCACTATGTGGAGGAGAGTCCTGCAGATATTAAAGCTGCAGAGAAATTAGCCAAACTGCATGACGAACTGCGAGCCTATAACGAGTTTCGTAGTGACAGTGACTTACATGATTTGAATATCTTCATCACTCGCTTGTTGTTCTGTTTCTTTGCCGAGGACACAGGCATCTTTGAAAACAATCTGTTTACAGGTAGCATTCAGCGTTTTACCAAACCCGATGGTTCTGATTTAACGGAATATCTGGATGAGTCTTTCAACGTGATGGACCTCTCGTTACGCCCCTCACACATTCCAAGTATTGTAAAGCAATTCCCATACGTCAATGGTGGTCTTTTCTCTCGCCGCATCCAGATACCAAGGATGGGAGCCAAGGCTCGTAAGATTATTATCGAGTGCGGCGAACTGGATTGGAAGGACATCAACCCCGACATCTTCGGCAGTATGATTCAAGCAGTTGTCAACCCAGAGGAGCGTGCCAATCAGGGTATGCACTACACTTCCGTACCTAATATCATGAAGGTCATCAATCCGCTGTTTATGGACGAACTGCGTGGTGAATACAACAAACTCAACGAACTGTATGAGCAAAAGCGTCAGATGAAGGATGTTGGTGCCCTTAACTCTAAACAGTTCTATGACGAATGTAAGGTTGTCAAGCGGAAGTGTGAAGCATTGCTGAAGCGTATGAGCAAGATGAAGTTCTTCGACCCTGCTTGTGGCAGTGGAAACTTCTTGATTATCACTTATAAAAGCCTTCGTTTCCTTGAGATGGACATTCTGGGTTTGGAGCGTAAGTGTACCCCAGAGGGAGAAATTCTGTTTGTTGACAATAGCGTCATTAGTCTTAACCAGTTCTATGGCATCGAGTTGCTCGACTTCCCTCATGAGGTAGCCATGCTCTCCCTCTGGCTCGCCGAGCACCAGATGAACACCAAACTCAACGAGAACTTTGGTATCAATACCAAGGCTTTGCCTCTGAAGAACATCACGCAGATAGTCTGTGGCAATGCTTGTCGGATAGACTGGAACACCGTTTGTCCGCATACGGCAGAGGAAGAAGTCTTTGTGTTTGGTAATCCGCCGTATCTGGGATATAGCAAACAATCTAAAGAACAAAAGAAGGATTTAGGATTTGTTTGTGGACATATACAAAACTATAGTAAACTTGATTATATTTCATGTTGGTTTATAAATGGTACGAAATATATTGAGAAGTCCAACGGGAAATATGCTTTTGTAACAACAAATTCTGTGACTCAGGGAGAACAGGTATCTCTTCTTTGGAAGAATGTGTTAGATAGGCAAGTAATTGACTTTGCTTATAAATCATTCATGTGGAAGAACAATGCAAAAAACAATGCAATGGTAGCTGTTACTATAATAGGCATAACAAATACAAATAGCAACCAGAAAAGATTCTATGATGGAGACAAAGTGAATTTAGTGGAAAATATCAGTCCTTACTTAATTACAGGAAAAACAACTTTCGTTGAGCCATGCTACACTTCTGTTTCAGGTTTCCCAGAAATGATAAAAGGATGTTCACCAGTTGATGATCAAAATTTGCTATTGGTAAGGAATGAAAAGGTGGACTTTGAAAGTCATAATACTTTATTTCATCAATTCATTAAGTCTTATGTCGGAGCAGACGAATTCGTAAACAATAAGGAACGATTCTGTTTTTATTTTGAAGAAGATGATGAGGAAATAGTATCTCGATTAGCAGAATCATCTCCAATATTCCAGAGCCGATTGAATAAAATCAAAAAGTTTCGAGAAGAAAGTACAAAGGAGGCGACTAGAAGATATGCAAATACTCCTTACTTATTTATAGAAAAGAAGTATCGAAAAGAAAAATCAATTGTCGTTCCTCAAACAGGCTCAGAAAAAAGAAAATATTTACCTATGGGCATAGCAGATGAAAATACTGTTTTGTCAAATGCAGTAAGACTCATTTACTGTGGGAATAACTATGACATGAAACTTTACGGTATTTTAGCATCCTATATGCATATGATTTGGGTAAGGACTGTAGCTGGCAGAATGAAAACAGACATGCAATATTCAAATACAATCTGCTACAACACTTTCCCCTTCCCCAAAATCTCTGCCGAGAAGAAGGCCGAGATTGAATCCGCTGCAGAGGATGTATTAGTAACCCGTGAGTTCTACCCAGACAAAACATTGGCAGAATTGTATGACCCAGACAAGATGCCACAGGACTTGCGTGAAGCCCACGAAAAGTTAGACGACATTGTAGAGAGTTGCTACCCAGGCTATCCCTTCGCTTCCGATGAAGCCCGCTTGGAGTGCTTGTTTAAGTTGTACGAAAAGATGACGAAGAATAAATGAAGAACAAATTATTTCTCCATCCAGTTTTCAACCTTCAGCCCTGGAATACGACTGAAATGTTCCACATTGCCTGTCACGACAATGAGGTCTTCCTCAAGTGCTGTTGCAGCAATGAACGTGTCCATATCGCCAATCTTCTGTCCTTTGCTCTCCAACAGCCAGCGTATCTCGCCATACTTGCGAGGGGATTTTATGCTATATTGCTCGAAAAGATTCATGATTTCTATAACGTCGTCGAAATGCTCCTCTCTTCCAGACTTGTAAGCACCAAAATACAACTCAGCAAGAGTGATGTCGGAAATCTTACATTCGTTAACTCCTACCTGCCTGATATGTTCAATTACGCTTGTCTGCTCCTTTATCAGGGCAATGCATGTGCATGTGTCAAGCAAATATTTTCCGTGTGTCAATGGTCGCATACTTACCAAGTTTCTACTTCTTTCACCATTTCAGGTCCGTGCCGTAATTCGTTAGCGATCTCAATAGGACTTTTCTCGCCTCCCCAATCTTTGTGGAAACGTGCAAGTGCGGCATCTAACATGGCGTTAGAATCCTTTTTCCATGTAGGACGATTACTTGTAAACTCCTGCCTAGACCTCTTTGCTTCTTCTTCCTCACGCCTCACCTGTTCAGACATCTGTTCCACCAACCATCGGCGGTCATGGCGATCCAGCGTGTTAAGCATGGTAAGCAAGGCATCCATTGGTATCCTTCCTGTTGTATTCATACTGAAACTTTATTTATTGCTGCAAAGTTACTAATAAAAATTTAATAAACAAATAATCATGGAACAAAATAGCGACAACATCGTAGATATACGTTACCAACAGACAGGGGAGTCGAGTGCTACTAATGAGTTGGGAATGCGTGAGATGCAGGCAAAAGCATATGAAGCTCGTAACAAACGATTCTTGTTGATAAAAGCTCCGCCCGCTTCGGGTAAGAGTAGGGCGCTGATGTTTATTGCCTTGGATAAGTTGTATCACCAAGGTATAAAGAAGGTTGTGGTAGCTGTTCCGGAGAAAAGTATCGGACGTTCTTTCCAGAATACCAGTCTGACACCCTTTGGTTTCTTTGCCGATTGGAAAGTCGCAGTTTATTTCAACCTGACAGATGTGAGGAATGAGAAAGACAAGAAAGGGCGTTTTATAGAGTTCTTCCACCAGAGTAATGCCAAGATACTTGTATGTGCTCATGCTACCCTTCGTAATGGCATGAAGGAAATCAACGATGAAGACTTCAATGATACCCTGTTGGCAATCGATGAGTTTCATCATACCAGTGCGGATGCCAATTCAAACTTGGGTGATGTGGTACGTAGGGTGATGAATAACTCAACAGGTCATATCGTTGCCATGACGGGCAGCTATTTCCGTGGGGATGGCATCCCTGTATTGAGAGTTGAGGATGAAGCCCGTTTCTATCCTGTTACGTACAATTATTATCAGCAGCTGAATGGGTATAAGTATCTGAAGAATCTGGTGTTGGGCTACCATTTCTATCATGGCAGTTATCTGGACCACATCCATGAGGTGCTGGATACTACGAAAAAAACGATTATTCACATTCCCAGTGTCAATGCCAGAGCATCGACGGGTATTGGAAAGTATGCTGAGACTGACCAAATCATGAAGGCGATAGGCGTTGTAGAGAAAAAAGACTATAACACGGGTATCTATTATGTCCGCACAAAGGACGGGCGATTGTTAAAGGTCGCTGACTTGGTGGAAGACGACCAAAAGGAGCGTAATATGGTGCAAGCCTATCTGCAGCAGATGAAGCGTCGTGAGGACATGGACATTATTATTGCGTTGGGTACAGCTAAAGAGGGATTTGACTGGCAATGGTGTGAGGTCTGTCTGACAATAGGTGTACGTGGCTCGTTGACAGAGGTTATTCAGATTATTGGCCGTTGTACCCGTGACTGCGAAGGAAAAGAGACGGCTAAGTTTGTGAATATGATTGCCATGCCGGATGCAGAACAAGGAGATGTAAAAGTCGCAGTGAATGATTTCCTGAAAGCAATTACGGCATCCTTGCTGATGGAGCAGGTGATGGCACCAAGTTGGCATTTCAAGACGGTGAAGGATGATGATGACAATCTGGAAACTGCAAGGACTATTATCGTAGAGGGGCTGAAACCGCTTTCAAGTGAAAAGACAAAACTCATAGTCCAAGAACAGTTAGATGATTTGAAAGCTGCTATATTGCAAGACGAAATGGTGGTGCGGGCTATCAGTGGTTCAACCACGGCAGAGACGATTACCCAAAACCTGATACCCAAGGTGATTCGTGAACGCTATCCAGACTTGAGTGAAGGGGAAGTAGAGGAAGTCCGTCAAAGGGTATTGTTAGATACTATGATAAAAGGCAATGATATTGTGGATGATAAAGGGGAACCAATTGACATCAATAGTAATGATGATGAGCAAGAGAGTGATGGCAACAGACTTATCAAAATTGCCAACCGTTTTATCAATATTGACAAGTTGAGTATCAATTTGATTGACACCATCAATCCCTTCCAGAGAGCGTATGAAGTATTGTCGAAATCTGTGGATGCTCCCACACTGAAGATCATTCAAGACACCATAGCGGAACAGAAGTTTGATTTGACCCTTGAACAGGCAATCATAATTTTCAAAGGTCCACTGAAAGAATATGTGAAGGAACATGATGGAAAGATACCTGACATCAATCATCCAGACCCTAAGGTGAAAGAAATGGCTGCAGCTTTGCAGATGATAAAGAACTTGAAAGCAAGACGAATGGCAGGACTGGATTATGAACCCTAATATGTATAAACATGGAATGGCCAAAAGAATTATTAGATATTTTCGATGACCCATTGTTGGATGGTGTTCGTCCCAAAGTAACAGCTCCAACAGCAGATGACAGGATGAGTCAGAAACTGCAAGAAGTGAAGGCATGGATAGACCAAAATGGACGGGAACCGAAAGAGAGTGGGACACTGAAGGAAAAAATGATGTGGGCAGCGATGACCTCTTTAAGACAGAAAGGTTTTGTGGTATGAATATTGATAAGGAGTTAGAAGACATCTTTGACGACCCCTTGTTGGAGATATCGAATAAGGAAGCAGAACTATTCGATATCCCAAAGGACATGCGGAAGGCTATGAAAAAGAATAAAGCAGAGTATGTAGCCCAGCATAAGTTATGTGAGAATTTTGACGAATATCGTCCGTTGTTCCGACAAGTGCATCAAGACTTAAGGCATGGTAAGCGGAGCCTGATAAAAATCTCAAAGACAATTAACCTGTTGCCAGGTCATTATTATATTGTGGATGGTCAGATGTTGTTGCTGGAGATGATTGGTGAGAAAAAGCAAAGCAGTAATTCCTTGCCAGATGGCAGGACACGTTGTATATATGAAAACGGTACGGAATCGGATATCCTGTTGCAGACGCTTCGAAAGAATGTTGTCAGTAATGGATATGCCGTAACGGAATTACAAGAAGAGAGTGAAGCAAAGTTTTTTACCAATGCAGACCTGACAGAAAGTGACAAGGTGACGGGCTATATTTACGTTTTGAGTTCCCTGTCTGATAATCCTGATATCAAAAGCCAAAAGGATTTATATAAAATAGGATTCTCTACAAAAACGGTAGAAGAACGTGTTGCTAATGCGGCTCATGAGCCAACCTACTTGATGGCTCCTGTAAGAATCGTGGCATCCTACAAGGTCGTAAATCTGAATTCTCAGAAATTTGAGGATTTGATACATCAGATTCTTAAGAATGTTCAATTTCACGTTACTGTGGTTGATGAAAAGGGAATCAGTCATGAGCCAAAAGAATGGTTTGTAGTTCCTTTGGATGTAGTGAATGTTATCATAAAGAAGGTAATGGATGACTCAATAGCAGGTTATGCTTATAACTCGGAAATGCAATGTCTTGAAAAAAGAATAGTCAAGAAATAGTTCATATAGGAGTTAACTATTTTTTTTGATTATCTTATGGTCAAATACGATGCCATTATTTATTAATACGACTGTCGGAATGAAAAATCTGATACTCGTATTGTCTAATAAGATACTCGTATTGTTTGATAAGAGCATCAGAATTTCTCTCGCGCGTACGCGCATGCGCATACATCAGTAATAAACAACGGAATAGATTTTGTCACTAAAACATTCGTTTATCTGATGGAAAATGTGTACCTTCGCAGCCAAATGAAGATAACGAAGAATAAATATCTGTTGGGATTTGCCGTTTCTGTGGTACTTCTCGCCCTTGTCAAGATGATTTTCCCCAGTGTGGCAGAAAGTCGCCAACAGCATGAAGCAGTCGTAGTGCAGCCAGACGTGGACGATGTGCAGACAGTAGTGAGTGAACCTTCAAATGTCATCTCCCGTCTTTCCACTAAAAAGAAACATCGAATCCGTGGTGTCAATAACTACAGGGAGGCTTTTCCTGATAGCCAGGCGGTGCAGATCATGGCTGCCGAGAAATGGGGGGTGCGTCCTGTGAAGAACCGTGAGGATGCAGAGAGACTTAAAAAAGAGTTGGTATATGTGGGCTCCAATCCCTACTATCATGTAGACCCATTGTATAGCAGTATTCCGTATTTGGTACCTCGTGCAGCAGTACTTTTGCAAGATATCGGACATGCCTTCTACGACAGTCTGTACGTGAAAGGCGTTCCTTTTAATCAATTTATCGTCACCAGCGTGTTGCGCTCAGAGTCCGATGTGGTAAAACTGCGCCGAAGAAACGGCAATGCGACGGAGCGCAGTTGTCATCTCTTCGGCACGACATTTGACATTTGCTATAATCGGTATCATCCAGTTAATCAGCCTGTTCGCGATGATACGTTAAAGTGGGTGTTATGTGAGGTGCTAAGGGATATGCGTGAACAGGGACGCTGTTATATTAAGTATGAAGTGAAACAAGGCTGCTTCCACATGACCGTACGTTAACGGCTCATGAGGAAAGCCTTGAAGTCATCGAAATTCTTCGTCATCTCCACACTCTGTTTCTTCCCCCTCATGAAGGCAGCAAGGCGTTCAGGAATCTGAATGTCACCACCGATGATGTTGTCGACCGTCTCCTTGAACTTCGCAGGATGAGCCGTCTCACAAAACACGCCGACCTCATTATCCTTCAGTCCCTCCTGCAGGGCACGATAGCCACATGCGCCATGTGGGTCAAGCGTATATCCTGTTTCCGCATAACACTGACGCATGGTCTCACGGATTTGTTCGTCACTATACGTGGCACCGCTGATCAAACTGCTGATTCGCTCATGGCTCTTGCCATAGAGGTCGTAGATACGTGCGAAGTTGGAGGGATCACCCACATCCATCGCATTGGCAAGAGTCTGCACGGAAGCTTTCGGCTCGTACTTCCCTGTCTGCAGGTATTTATAGAAGATGTCGTTGGCATTATTGGCAGCAAAGAAACGCTTGACAGGCAGTCCCATCTCGTGTCCGAACAGGGCAGAGCAGATATTGCCGAAGTTACCACTGGGTACACACATGACGAGATTATCAGCTTTTCCAAGTGCTTTCATCCTTGCGTAGGCATTGAAGTAATAAAACGCCTGAGGCAGGAACCGGGCAACATTGATGCTGTTGGCGGAAGTCAGTTTCATGTGATGATTCAGTTCCTCATCCATGAAGGCAGATTTCACCAAAGCCTGACAATCGTCGAAGACACCATCCACCTCGACTGCGGTGATATTCTTACCAAGGGTGGTAAACTGACTCTCCTGAATCTTGCTGACCTTTCCCTTGGGATAGAGCACATAGACGTGGATGCCCTCCACACCAAGAAATCCGTTGGCTACTGCCGAGCCAGTGTCACCACTCGTGGCGACAAGGACATTAATACTAGGTTTACTAGTATCCCTAGAACTACTAGTACCCCTAGAATCACTAGTAAAATACTGCAACAGGCGTGCCATGAAACGGGCACCTACGTCCTTGAAGGCGAGGGTAGGACCATGGAAGAGTTCAAGGGTATAGATATTGTCCTTGACTTTTACCACGGGACAATCGAACGACAATGTGTCGTAGACAATCTTCTTCAGTGCCTCTGCCTCCACATCCTCACCGAAGAAAGCATCGGCAACGGTATAGGCTATCTCCTGAAAGCTCTTGGTCTCAATCGTGTCAAAAAACTCTTTTGGCAGTTTCTTGATGCACTCAGGCATATACAGTCCTCGATCTTCGGCAAGTCCTTTGACGACAGCCTTGCGCAAATCAGCGATGGGTGCTTTCCCATTGGTAGAATAGTATTTCATATCTTCATTAATTCGTTCATAAATTCATTCAGTCTCAGTAAACCGTAGGAGCCGTTGACACAACTCTCCTCATCATAATGCTGTACCTCATCAGGGACGATTCCTTTGTGCCAGATGATGAACGGTACAGGTTCGTTGACGTGGATACGCATCTCAACAGGGGTGGGATGGTCAGGGAGGATGGCGACACAGACATCCTCATCCATCCCGTGGATAGCCTCCAGGATGGGCTTGATCAGCCGTTTGTCCAGATAGTCGATGGCTTTCAGTTTCAAATCCAAGTCACCGTCATGTCCTGCCTCATCAGTTGCTTCCACATGTACAAAGACGAAGTCGTCTGTTCTCAGTGCGTCAATGGCAGCCTGTGCCTTTCCCTCGTAGTTGGTATTGGCAAGACCTGTAGCGCCGGGAACCTTGATGATACGCAGACCAGCATAACGTCCGATACCCTGAATGAGGTCGACAGCGGAGATGACAGCGCCACTCTTTACTTGAGGATACTGTGCCATCAGTGTCTGCATCGACGGGCGATAGCCGCCACTCCAAGGCCAGATGCTGTTTGCCTGACGCTCTCCCTTTTCCGCTTTTGCGATGTTATAGGGATGCTTGGCAAGCAATTCCTGCGATCTGAGTATGAGGTCGTTGATGAGGTCGGCTGTTTCTTGGGGAGTCATGCGTCCCTTTCCGGTAGCGACAGAGTCGCAACAAGTAGTGTCAGGCTTCACAAGCAACGGACGCCATGGCTCGTTTGGATGGTCATGGGGTGGGGCACATACGATATGCTTGTTACCTCCCTTGATGACCAGCAAGTGGCGGTATTGTATACCAGTAATGAATCTCACCCGGTCACTGCCCAGGTGTTCATTCAGATATTCAATGAGGATGCGGGCATCATCTGTTTCCAGATTTCCCCCATTATGGGTGATAATCTTTCCATCCTCCAAAGTGATGATATTACAACGGATGGCAAAGTCATCATCCGTCATCTCATAACCTATAGAAGCAGCTTCCAAAGGACCGCGTCCCTCATATACCTTGTTAAGGTCATAGCCGAGAATGGCAGTGTTGGCAACCTCAGAACCGGGAGGGAAGCCCTCGGGTACAGTGATCAACCGCCCGGTACGGCCTTCCTTTGCCAGTTGCTCCATGTATTGTGGACGGGCATACTGCAACAAGGTCTTATCACCCAGTCTGGCGACAGGATGGTCTGCCATGCCGTCGCCTAATATAATAATGTGCTTCACTGCTTAAATATTAGCGATAGACATAATATTCGCAAACACACCAGCGGCAGTCACGGCAGCACCGGCACCATAACCCTGGATGAGCATGGGGTACTCCTTGTAACGTTCCGTAGTCAGCAGAACGATGTTGTTGGAACCCTCCAGTCCGTAGAAAGGATGTCCGTAAGGCACTTCTTTCAATGCGACATTCGTCTTGCCATTCTCCATGGTTGCCACAAAACGCCAACGCTTGTTCTCTGCCTCCAATACCTTACGGCGAGCCTCGAAGTCGGCATCCAGTTCAGGAAGACGCTTCCAGAAATCATCAATGCTACCCTCGAAATAGCTGTCGGGAACGAAGAGGTGTTTCTCTACATCCTCCTGCTCCACCTGATAGCCAGCCTCACGGGTGAGGATGACCAGTTTGCGTATCACATCCGTACCAGACAGGTCGATACGTGGGTCAGGTTCTGAGTAACGCTGTTCCTTGGCACGACGTACGGTTTCTGAGAAAGGAACGTCAGCGGCTATCTCGTTGAAGATAAAGTTGAGAGTACCAGAGAGGATTGCCTCAATCTTCAGGATCTTGTCACCTGAGTTACAGAGGTCGTTAATGGTACCGATGATAGGAAGACCAGCACCCACGTTAGTCTCATAACGGAACCAGACACCACGGTCACGTGCGGTCTGTTTCAGTTTGATATAGCTG
>Ga0247610_10007660_pt1 | contig 11039 bp, 5 predicted proteins | sample 174DNAGHGhighgp2_FD_193483 | JGI IMG/M metagenome (GOLD analysis project Ga0247610, IMG submission 193483) | Sheep rumen microbial communities from Palmerston North, Manawatu-Wanganui, New Zealand - 1742 DNA GHGhigh gp2 | ecosystem: Host-associated > Mammals > Digestive system > Stomach > Rumen ...
CACCACCGGCCAGCACGACACTCAGCGCTACGAGGAAACGACGGTGGAAAAGCACGGCCACGCCACGCTTGTATTTACGTGCCATGCGTTGGAACGCGGCATCGAAAGCGAGGTGGAAGCGCGAAGAGAACGTCAGGTTCTCACCTTCTTCGGCATGCGGCGTCATTATCAAGGCACAAAGTGCGGGACTCAACGTCAAGGCGTTCAGACAAGAGATGGCCACAGCCACGGCCATGGTGAGTCCGAACTGTGTGTAGAACGTGCCGGTGACTCCGCCAATGAAGCACACAGGCACGAAAACGGCCATGAAAACCAGCGATGTCGTGAACAGTGCCGCCGTTATGCCATGCATGGCGTCGATGGTTGCCTCGCAGGAAGAACGATAGCCGGCGTCGAATTTCGCCTGCACGGCTTCCACAACCACAATTGCATCGTCCACAACCGTACCGATTACAAGCACCAAAGCAAAGAGTGTAAGCATGTTAAGGCTGAACCCGACAGCATAAAGGAACGCAAACGTGCCGACGAGCGACACGACAATGGCTATGGCCGGAATCAGCGTCGAACGCATATTCTGCAGAAACAAGTACACCACCAGAATTACCAGCACCATGGCCTCGAAAAGCGTCCGCAAGACGCTCTTGATACTGGCGTCCAGAAAATCTTTCTTGCTCTCCAGGTCTTCGATGACAACACCAGGCGGCAACGACTTCCGTATCGTCTCTATTTCTTTGTCGACGGCCATAATAATCTCGTTTGCGTTGCTGCCAGGCGTCTGATTAATCATAATATTTACTCCGGCGTGTCCGTTCGTTTCTCCGATTACGTTGTAGTTCAGCGACCCGAGTTCCACACGCGCCACATCACGCACACGTAGCACGTCGCCATTGGGCAGCGAACGGATAACCATGTTTTCGAAGTCGCGCTCCTCCTCGTATCGGCCACGATACTTCAGCACGTACTGAAACGTATTCTCCGACTCTGCGCCGAGCGTACCTGCTGGCGCCTCCACATTCTGCTCATCCAGCACGCGTGTGACGTCCGACGGCACCAGTCCGTAACGTGCCATCTTCGTCGGGTCGAGCCAGATTCGCATAGAATAGTCGGCGCCGTGCACATTTACTTCGCCAACTCCCATGATACGCGACAGCTGCGGCTCGATATTAATCTTCGTATAATTGGCGAGAAAGCTGCGGTCGAACATATCATTCGGACTATAGACGGCGAGTTGCTTGATATTGCTTGTCTGACGTTTGCGAACTGTCAGGCCGCCCTTCACTACGTCGCTCGGCAAGCGTCCCTGCACGGTGGCCACACGATTCTGTACATTCACCATGGCCATATCGGCATTTGTGCCCTGACGGAAGAATACTGCAACACTGGCAGTTCCGGTATTCGACGCGCTGGACGACATATACATCATGCCCTCCACACCGTTGATGGCTTCCTCCAGCGGCACAATGACACTCTTCTGCACGGTTTCGGCGTTGGCTCCCGTATAGCTGCACATGACGCGCACCGTAGGCGGCGCTATCTCGGGAAACTGTTCAAGCGGCAGACGCGACAATCCGATGCATCCCACTATCACTATCAGAACTGAGATTACACCGGCCAATATGGGACGATCTATAAAAGTGCGTATTTGCATAATTTTCTGACAGGCAGGAGTTTTCTATTCAAACGTTAAATCTTTGCTGCGACGTGTGAAAACTATTTTCCGACGTTCACTTCCACACCCTCTCGCATCAGTCCGGCACCTTCTGCAATGATGACGTCGCCGGCCTGCAGCCCATTCTCTATGATATAATGCTTGCCGTCGTCCGAGGGATACACATCCACGGGCGTGGCAACCGTCTTGCCATCTACAATCTTATACACAAAATACCGATTCTGCAGTTGCATGGTGGCCTCCTGCGGCACGACGATGCAATTCTTCCGCTCCGTTGGCAACACCACAACCGCACTGCCGCCGTTCCGGAGCAGTCCGTCCGGATTCTGGAACACGGCGCGAATGCTCACGGCACCCGTGCTGCCTTCCACCGTGCCGCTCACAGCGTCGATGCGACCCTTCAGCGGATAGAGCGTTCCGTTGCTCAGTTCCAATTCCAGCTCCGGCGAATTCTTTATGAAGTTGTCTATCGCTCCATAACGCGTCGTTAAATCGAGCGCCTGACTCTCGGTAATCGAGAAATAGACCCACATCTCGCTGTCGTCGGCCACCGTAACCAGTGGCTCGGCAATCGAGCTACTCACCAGCGCGCCCACATGGTACGGAATCATGGATGCCGCACCGCTGACGGGACTCTGCACCTCGGTGTACGAAAGGCTGTTCCGCGCGTTTGCCTCTTCAGCCTCGGCCAGACGAAGGGCAGCCTCCGCCTCGCGTAGTTTGTTCTCGGTGGTACGGACAGTGAAGTCCGAAACGATGTCCTGCGACTGCAGCGACACCTCGCTTTCGTAGTTCAAGCGCGCCGTCTCCATCTGTGCACGCGCGCTGCCAACCTTTGCCGATGCCACTTTCAGCGCCATCTGATATGGCACTTGGTCTATCACGAACAGAGTCTGACCGCGATGCACCCGTTCGCCTTCGCGAATGCAGATGCGTGTGATACGGCCGGAAACTTGCGGTCGCACCTCCACTATCTGACGTCCTGTCATCGTTGCGGTGTAACGCGAGTGGAGCATGAAGTCTGTGGTCTCCACCTGCATGGTCTTATATTCGGCACGGCCTTCCTGCTTTTGCGTTTTCTGGCCGTTGCAGGCACAGAGCAGAAACGCAGCAAGGGCAGCGCAAAGCACAATATTTTTCATAGCGTATGCATTTTTTACGATGCAAAGTTACGTCATTTAATTCATAAATCAAATATTCTTCGTAAATTTGCCGCAAATCTAAAACACTATTCGATGAAAACCAGACACTACATGCTGCTACTTGCAGCAATTGTGCTGCTGACGAGTGGCACCACCCACAGAAAATTCCGCATCGCGGGCCAGAATCTAACACGCTACACCATCTTCTACGACTCGGCGGCCGAACCAGAGGAAGGTATCGAAGCCGCCAACGAACTAAACCGCCTGCTGACAGAGACCACTGGCACAGCCCTCAAGGTGGCGCCCGACACGTCGATTTCCGATGTCCCATACATCCTTCTGACCAACAAGAAAGGTACCGACACGTGGGATTACAGCCTGTGGGCAGAGGAAGGGGCCCTCGTTATCAACGGCGGCGGAGCCTGGGCCATGAAGAAAGCCGCGCAGACTTTGACGAAACGACTTGCCGAAAAAGGAGAAATAGCACGCGGATACTCCACGAGCGGCAGCGTGATGGGACAAAAACTTTTCCCGCTGACCGGCGGCGCCAACCTACGCATCCTCGACGACAACATATGGGACTACTCGGCCGAAACCATCCCACCAGCATGGCAGGCACTCGGAGTTGACCCGCGCGACGACACGCGCGCTCCGCTTTTGGCGCAGTTAGTACACGCCTATGCGCCCGATGTGGTGACGCTGCAAGAATACAACCGCCACATGCACACGCGTTTTTATCCGCGCATAGAGAACGAATATCAGTTGTCACACGCCGGCGACAAGAATTGGAACAACACGCCGATTTTCTACCGCCGCGAAACGGTGGAACTCCTGGACTCGAACTACGTGCTTTATACGCCCAAAAAGTGGAGCAACAACGGCAGCAAGTCGTTTGCCTCGGCTGTGTTTCGCCACAAAGCAACGGGCAGAATCTTTGCGGTCATAACCACGCATCTGTGGTATCAAGGCGACAAAAAGCAGCCAGGAAGCACACAAGCACGGGCTGCGCAAGTACGTCTGATGCTGGCCGAAGCCGACATTATCAGCGCGCAACACGCGTGCCCCATCTTTGTGACAGGCGACATGAACTGCTACGAGAGCACACCGCCCATGATACAATTCTTCGAAAACAGGTTTGAGCCGTGCTACAAGTTGGCCACCGAGTATGCCGACCAGACAAATGGCCATCACATTTGCAGCCCGTCGGAGGGCTTCTCGCGAAAAAGTCGCCGTCCCAGCCCTACTCGCCAACTTGGCGCCATAGACCACTGCCTGCTGCGCGACGGAAAGAACGTGGAGGTAAAGCGTTTCGAATGCGTGCAAACCAACTTTACCATACGTCTTACCGATCACTATCCCAATGTGATAGACGTGCAGCTAAGCGCAGCAGATTAGTCCCTGGCGACAACGACGCCTAAGTCAGAGCACGGTTTTCGTCTCGCCGGCACGCAATGTCAACACCTGCTCCGTGCCGTTGAAGTGCAGGCGCGTAGAAGCAGCTTTTATGGAGCGTACACTTAGCGACGTCACCTGCCCATCCTTCCACTGCATCGACACTTCAAAACCGCCACGCGCCCTCAGTCCGCTGACGCTGCCGTCCTTCCATTTCTTCGGCACGGCAGGTAGCAGGTATATATCCGTGGGCGACGACTGCAGCAGCATCTCGGCAATGCCGGCACAACCGCCGAAGTTACCGTCAATCTGGAACGGCGAATGTGCGTCCCAAAGGTTCGGATACGTGCCGCCACCACGTCGTGCGTCTGCGCCCTTGTACTCGTCGGGACTCACGAAGCGCAGCAACTTCTGCAGCATCTCGTAAGCTTTCTCTGCATTGCGTAAGCGCGCAAACAGATTCACGCGCCAACCGGCACTCCAGCCTGTTGTCTCCGTTCCGCGTATCTCCAGCGTCTTGGCTGCGGCCTGTGCCAACTCGGGTGTCTCGCTCGTAATCTGGTGGCCCGGATAGAGTCCGAACAGATGCGACTGGTGGCGATGACGCACCTCGGCGTCCTTCCAGTCGTGATACCACTCCTGCAGTTTTCCGTCGCTGCCAATCCTATAGGGCAGCAGGCGTGCCAGTGCTCTTTCGGCCTGTAGCCGGAACGACGCGTCCACGCCAAGCTCCTTGGCGGCGGCCGCAGCATCCGCCAGACATTCACGCGCCATCGAGATGTCGGCGAATCCTCCGTACAGCACTGCGCCGTGGTAGCCGTCGTCTGTGATGTAAGTATTTTCGGGTGACGTGCCGGGCGCCGTCAGCAGATGTCCGTCTTTCTCCACGAGGAACCCCAGACAGAACTGTGCCGCGCCTTTCAGATACGGATAATACTGCCGCAGGAACGAGCGGTCCTGTGTGAAGAGAAAATGTTCCCAGATGTGCGTCGACACCCACGCGCCACCCATCGTCCAACCGGCCCAGCTGGGACTGCCGCTGCCCTTGCCCACAGGATTTGTCATGGCCCAGATGTCCGAATTGTGCGCCAGACACCAACCCTCTCGTACGCCGAAATAGTGTTGCGCCGTCTGCCGTCCGTTTACGCTGGCTGCAGCAATGAAGTCGAAGAGCGGCTGATGCATCTCAGGCAGCGCAGCCACCTCGGCCGCCCAGTAGTTCTCCTCGAGGTTGATGTTCGTGGTATAATTGCAACTCCACGGCGGCAGGATTTTGTTGTTCCACAAGCCCTGTAGGTTGGCAGGTACCCCGCGTGTTCGCGAGCACGAAATCAGCAGGTATCGCCCGAACTGGAAATAAAGTGCTTCGAGCGCAGGATTATCCTCGCCCTGCTCTGTGTAGCGCCGCAGTTGCACGTCTGTGGGCAGTGCCGCCACAGCCGCGTCGGTGCGGCCAAGGTCGAGTTGCACACGGTCAAAAAAGTATTTATAGTCAGCCACATGCGTCCGGCGCAGCGCGCTGTAGTCCTTCTCCAACATGGCACGCATCCTGCGCGTAGCGGCGCCACGGAAGTCGCGACCCTCACGCACAGGATTTTTGTTGTATCCGTTGAAGCTGGTAACGTTTACTACGCGCAGTATCACCTCGCGGCAGCCGTCCAGCAGCAGCCCGTCGCCGTCGGTTCTGACGGTGCCACTCGTAGCCTCGGCGTTGATGAGCGTACGGAAGTGGATGCCACGCTGCGGGTCGTAGAGGTGCGACTGTCCGTTTTCAATGTGGTAGTTCGGATACGAGAAGTAGGCGGCATAGCCCTCGGCGCAAATCTGCGCTCCGTCGGCCGTGGCCACAAAGGGCAGCAGCGAGCGAAACCCGATGCGGGCGTGTATGCCCGTCGGACACGCGAGTCGCACCACGATTCCCGAGTCAGGTGCCGTGGCCATGTACTCCGTTTCACTCCAAGCGCCGCCTCGCCGGTAGCGAGTATGCAGCGTGGCGTCCGAGATGTCGAGCCAGCGGCTGTAGTCGGTGACCGCCGTATCACCGAGATACTGAATCGAGATTTCGCCCAGCGGCTGATAGTTCTGGCTGTAGTGGCCCTGAAACTTGCGCGACAGCGTGTTGGCCGCCCGATAGTCCTCGCCGAAGAGCAGACGCCGCATCTCGGGCAGGTGGCGGTACGCGGTGCTGGTGTCGGGCCGCTCGGGCTCGCCCGTCCATAGCGTGATGTCGTTCAGCTGCAGCACATCCTCCTTCGTACCGCCATACACGGTGGCGCCCATCGTGCCGTTGCCGATGACCAGTGCCTCCTCATAAAACTGAGCCGGCCGGTCGTAATGCAGGGTTAGCGACTGCGGTGTCTGAGCAGCGTGAGGCTGCGCCAGAGCAAGAAGGCAAGCGGCAAGGAGCGTATGGCATTTCATATCGATGCGATGTAAGAAAAAAGTCAGTCTATTGCGTTAGAAATCGAGTCTGTAGAGGCTGCCCTGCGCCTGTATGAGCAGTGCCGAGCCAAAGGCGGCGCAGTCTTCCAGTTCGCCCTGCGTGGCTTCGCGCAAGTCCAGCACGGTGTGCATTTGGCGCGTGGCGAGGTTCCAGACATAAAGATACGAGGGAGCATCCGTCCGCCCCACGCCCGTGGGCATATAAAGCAAGCCATTGCGGATAAAGAGGCCCTGCCCTATCGGATTATACGGCAGGCCGTAGGTGTCCTCGATAAGGTAATTCTCCAGCAGGTCGGCGTCTGTCAGCCGCACCAGCGAGTCGCCGATTTCCGGGATGCGGAACTTGACGATGCGATGGCAGTTCTTCGAGTCGGTGTTGTTCACCGTGTTGCCGTAGCCGTAGAGAAATCCGTTTTCGATGTCCAGTACCCACTGCAACGCGTAGCCGAAATTATGATTCACGTCGTCGTAGAGTATCGTCTGCACCAGCTCACTGCGTTTCTGGTCGGGCAAAATCCGCTCCACAAAGCAGACATCCTTCATGCCGCGGTATCGGCCCTTCGAGCACTGGCTGACGTAGAGCAGCGGCAGCGGGTCGGACTCGGCAAAGAACTTGCGGCTCAGCGAAGCCACATTCGAGTGATTTTCCTTGTCATGGCTGGCCAGTGTAAACGAGTCGCCCTGCTTGGTCAGTGTCTGCCCGTCGTAGTGATAAAGCGTTGCGACGCCCGAGTTCTGCAGGCTGACAACCGTCTGCCCGTAAACGTCCATGCCCTGGTAGGCTTGTTTCTCCACTCCCTGCAGGCGGCTCACAAGTTTGCTGCTGAACGTATTTTCCGACAGATTAATCCGTCCACCGCTATAGGTGAACGTGTTCTGCGCCGTGGCAGCTGTGGCAATCAGCGCAGACAAGAGTAATGTTTTGGTTCGTGACATAGTGTATATTTGTTTTAGTGTAAGGTTTTTTTAGTTTCCAATCGTCACGGTCAGCTGTGCCGGGAAGCAGAACGACGGGTCGCGCCGTTCCTCCATAGTCCGTCGCAGGCAACTTTCGGAGCGCTGCACGCGACCGCTGTAGATTTGCCGCCCGTGGTAGAACACCTTCACACGGCGGTCGAGGTCCAACAGCTGGTCGTTCAGGTTCAGCGTCAGATGCGAATAGTCGCACTCGGTGATTTCCACCTTGTTGCCGTCCTTGATTTGCACCTCCACACGACGGCCTTTCTGTCGTTCGCTGGGCGGCACACTTATCCAATAGAAATGCTGACGAACCTCCTCTTCCTGCTGCCAGATGACGTGCTTCGGATAGGGATTTCGCGTATAACGTTGCATCCACCGAAGCGCTGCAGCATCCTCGCGGTCCATCCAATGTCCCTTGCCCGGCACGATGTGCGTCTCGTGCACATAGCCGGCAGGCTCGATGCGTTGTAAGCTGTCCAACTCGCGACCCTTTGCAGCACAGAGCCGGGCACGGTTGTAAGCATGATCCTCCGCGCCACACCAAATCATATACGGCAGGTTCAGCAGGTTGCGCAGTCCCACGATACCTGGATGTCCGGCCATCATCGAAGCTGCGGCAAAGTGGTCCGTCATGCGCGTAGCCATTCGCCACACGCCGTCGCCGCCGGCCGAGTAGCCCATCAGGAAAACCCTGTCGGGGTCCACGCCCTGCGTGCAGACCATGCACTCGATAAGTCGCTCGTAAAGCGAGTCTATCTCTGGCTTGCACCACATATTCCAGGCGTTCCACGGAGCGCGTGGCGCCACGTACACACCCTCGTCGGGTCTGTAGAGTCGTTTCTGATTCTCCCACTGCTGGTTGTTCACCTCCTGCGTGGTGCCGCCACCGCCATGCAGCGAAATCCAAAGCGAGCGACGCTCGAACGGCGCGTTGCCATACACCGCATACCACAGAGGCATCGTCGCCTCGCTGCTGCTCACCTGCAGCATCGTGTCGTCGCCCGACCACATCATATCTGCGTACTGCAGCCGCACTCGTTCCCGCCACGACGAAATTATTTTTTCACGCACACTTTCTGCCGTCTCACGGCTCAGCCCGCGACCAAACACACGTGGCATCACGAGCGTCGCAACGGCAAGAAGAATTATCCGATACTTCATACAAAGTCTCTTACGAGGTACAAATATAAGAAGAAAAGTAGGATAAGCAAAACGAAACGCCTTTTTTTCTCGTGAATCACACGTCACGTTGTTGGAATTCCTCTTGTCGTAGAAATGACACATAGTAGAAACACATTATGTACAACGCAAAATTACAAAATTCGCGCAAAACCTACACCTTTTGGCAAAACCTACACACTAACCTACACTCCAATAACCAGCTGGCAGACAAAACAATAAGTACCAAAAAGTGTAGGATGTAGGTTTTTTCGCGAAAAAAACTTTAGGGAAGAAGATTCTTGCCTTATCTCTCTCATGCCTTTTGCAGTGCTTACACTGATTCTGCGAGAAGGAAAAACGCTGGATAATAATGATGTCTTTCGCTGGATTTAGGAAAGAGAAGGACCTTTATCTGCAGGATTTTTTGTAACTTTGCACCTGATTATTGAAACAGATAAATCGGAATTTATGAATGCGAAAAAGATAATCTCTATCATAATAGGACTGGTTGCATACATTATTGTGTCAGGCATATTCCATGAGCTTTTTAGAGGTAAACCTGATATAGCACTAGGTATTTCGTATATCTATAATGATATGCTATATGTTGTGGGGTTTGTCTTTACTTTTATGTTCTATGGTTGCAATAAAATAAATAGAGCATTATTTGTTTTGTTGAGCATAATATTCCTATCACTATTTATTTATAATTGGTGGATTGTCTCGTCTATGCCTTATGAGAGATTATTATATATAGGCTTAGGGACTCTTGTATATATATGCGAAACTATTTATTTGAGAACAATCAGGGGCTGCTCGACACTTGATGATTGCCAAAGGTCTAATGATTGAGACTGGATAGTGGCACTGCCAACCAATTAAAATCCCAATTTAGCAAAATATATGAATATGACATAGAAAGAAATTTTCTTTGCGATCAGTGAAGTCGTATCTTTTTTGCCATATAAACAACTACACTTCGATTCTTTTGATGACTTTCGCAGGCACACCGCCAACAACGGGCTTGCCTGATGCCATGTAATCTCTAAACTCTTGTATCGTCATATACGTGTTATTGCTTTAAGGTGGTGCAAAGATACAAATATGCAACTATTGGCATGCAGAGGATAGTGGTATCGTTACTGCCAAGATTGACGAGCAGAAGACAGACGAAACAAAGCAAAAAATCCAGGCTATCGTGAATAACCTGTAGTGGCAAAAACGCTGACAGCGATGTCAGTGGAGGCATTTATTTTTTCGCTGGCAGTGCATGGCGGTTCAGGAACAGATAGGTGGTGTTCAGCTTCATGTAATCGCGCGACATGTACCAGATGCCCTTGTATTGACCACTCTCGCCCCATGAGTTCTTCACCATATAGTAAGGTTTGCCCTGCTCGTCGATAGCTTTGCCGTAGATGAGCATCACGTGGTCGTAGGTGAAACGCCAGTCGTCCCACTGCTCCTGACGCATCTGCTGGGTTGGAACAATGCCCTCGGGCAGCATGGCAAGCCCCGTACGTGTAAAGTCGCCTGAGACGTCACCGCCCCAAGCCACCGTGTAGCCAGCGTCCAATGCCTTGTCGAGAATGTCCATCAACTCGTCGATGGGGATGTTGTAGCTGGGCTTCAGGCGCCATTTATAGGGAGACTCGATGACGAAAGACGCATAGAAGGGGTGGTGTGTATAGCTGGTCAGACTGACATAGTCGTCGAGGTTGAGGCCCAGACTCTCGGCAAATGATGTCGGGGTGTATGTTTTTCCTTCATAAACAAACGACTCAGGGCAGCGGCCAACGAATCGCTCGATGACCGCCAGCACACTGTCTTTCCAGAAAGGTTGGGGCTCCTTGGCATCCTTCTTGACAATAGCACTCACCGTACGTTCCAATTGTGGGAAGAATACATTGAAGTTGGCCAGTGAATCGCCCGTCAAAGAACCAGGTGCCGGCATCGCCGTCTCAGGACAGATGCCGTAATGCCGAATCACTTCCAACACATCGTCGCTCGAGCCACCTTCGGATATTTGGCTGAAGCCATGCATACGCACATAGTGGGTGGCACAGTCCATATAGTCGCGGTTCACCACGAACATTTCGCACAAGTCATACGTCCGTCCCGTCTTGCGCAGGATTTCGCTTTCCAGATACCCCAGTGTGGCATAGGCCCAGCAAGTGCCGCTGCGATACTGGTTCTTTACGCTGGTTATCGGATTCTCCTTTATCGTCGTAAAGGTTTTCTTGATCTGCTTGTTGCTTGCCTGCTTTTGCAGGTTT
>Ga0247610_10007662_pt1 | contig 11036 bp, 6 predicted proteins | sample 174DNAGHGhighgp2_FD_193483 | JGI IMG/M metagenome (GOLD analysis project Ga0247610, IMG submission 193483) | Sheep rumen microbial communities from Palmerston North, Manawatu-Wanganui, New Zealand - 1742 DNA GHGhigh gp2 | ecosystem: Host-associated > Mammals > Digestive system > Stomach > Rumen ...
TTAACCTAAAATATGTTACAAATCTCATCATTCTATTAGGAGGAAGCTTAAGAGCATAGTCTAAAATCTCTTCTCTAGTTAAATATTTTATAACAGTCAACTTAGTGGAAGCATATAAATCCTCAAATGTACCTTGTCCGGATTCACCTTCTACAATATCACCATCCCCGTATACATACGCAATAACATAATCATTAGTACGTTGATCAAGATTCTCTCTAAATAATAAAGTATCTTCTAATCTTAGTGCAAAGTGGTATCCATTTCCATGAGTTCCAAAATGAGCTTTGCCGGGCACTGTATATACAACGCCAGGCTCAAACACTGCTCCGTTAATGTTTTTGCCGTTATGATCGAAAGATTTATACCCATATATACCCATAAACATCACAAAATAAATCTATCATAATACATAAAAAAATGCAAAAAAAACGAAGCCGTATTTCTACGGCTTCAAAAAGAATAAAAAGGGGTTGACTAGTGTGATACTAGCACCAATTCGCCTTCTTTAAGTGAATTGGTGATTCATATCCTAATCGATAAATTGATGTTTGTCAACAATTTTTGACAAAAAATTTAAAAAATTATAATATGTATTTGTTGAGGTCAATATGGAACTAGAAATTATAAAAGGCGTGGGCAAGAAAACAGTGGCTTTGCTCAATAATTTGAACATATATAACATTAATGATCTGGTGGAAGATTATCCATTTAGATATGATATTATTCGTTTTGGTTCGCTTGAGGATACTATTAAAGAATACGGATATATTGAATGTGAAATAGTAACATATCCAAAATCTGTAATGATAAGAAGAAACTTTTCTAAACTAAGTTTTGATGCATCTGTTGGGGATGATTGCGTTCATGTTAATATCTTTAATAGACCGTTTTTAAAACAAACTTTAAAACTTAACGATCTAGTGGTTTTATATGGAAAATACGATAAATTAAAGAATACATTTCTAGCTTCAAATATCTTTTTTGACAAGAAAAATAATACTATAGAGCCTATCTATCATTTAACTGATGGAGTAACAGAAAACTTAATGAGAAAATTAATTTCTAGCGCTTTATCTATACCTCTAGAAGTAATAGATTATATACCAGAGTCAATTAATCAAAGATACAAATTAATTGATAAAAAAGAAGCTTTAAATAAGATACATAAACCCCAAAATATTAGCGATGTAAAGCAAGCAAAATTAAAACTAATATATGAAGAATTTTTTAAGTTTATGTTTAAAGTAAATTACTTAAAAATTAAAGAGAAAAAAGCAAATGGAATACCAAGAAAAATTGATGAAAAATCTTCCTCAAAATATTTTGATTTATTACCATTTACAATGACTGAAGATCAATTAAAAGCTTGCCAAGAAATACATAATGATATGACTAGCGAAACAAGAATGAATAGACTAGTTTTAGGAGATGTTGGCTCAGGTAAAACAGTAGTTGCTGCATATGCCATTTATTTAAATTATTTATCTAAGCATCAGACAGCTTTTATGGCACCAACTGAGATATTAGCCATCCAACACTACAAGTCTCTTACAAAGCTGTTTAAAGGCACTAAAATGAACATTGAATTACTAACAGGACACATGACAAAAAAAGAAAAAAATAACATATATGATAGGCTAAAAAATCATGATATAGATCTAGTTATTGGAACACATGCTTTAATTAGTGAAGAGGTATCATTTGATAATCTAGGATTGGTTATTACAGACGAACAACATAGATTTGGTGTATTACAAAGAAATAACTTAGAAAACAAAGGAAATAGACCAGATGTACTATATTTATCAGCAACACCAATACCAAGAACTTATGCTTTAACTATCTATGGAGATACAGATATTTCCATCATTAAAACTAAGCCACAAGGAAGAAAAGAAATAATAACCAAAGTAGTTAAAGAAAAAGAAATAAATTACGCATATAATATAATTCAAAACGAATTAAATAATAATCATCAAGTATTTGTAGTATCTCCATTAATAGACAATCCGGAAAGCGAATTAACAAGTGTAAATGAACTAAAAGATGTTTTAGAAAAACAGTTTCCAAATAACACAATAGGCATAATTCATGGAAAACTAAAACAAGATGAAAAAGATGTTATCATGAACGAATTTTTAAATAATAAAATTCAAATATTAATATCAACAACAGTAATTGAAGTAGGAATAGATATACCAAATTCAACAATAATGATGATATATAACGCAGAAAGATTTGGCCTAGCAACACTACACCAATTAAGGGGTAGAGTAGGTAGAAATGATTTACAAAGTTATTGCTTATTAGTATCAAATAAAGACAATCAAAGACTTAAAGTCATGGAAGAAAGTAATGATGGTTTTTATATCACAGAAAAAGATTTTGAAATGCGTAGAGAAGGAGATTTGTTTGGAACAGTTCAAAGTGGAGATATGGCATTTAAAATTGGTGATATAAGGGAAAACATAAAGATATTAATGCAATGCAAGATAGATAGTGAAGAATTTATTACATCTAATGAATATCAAAACTATGATATATACCAACAAATTATCAAAGAGATTTCATTTCTAAATTAAAATTGGTATTGCAAATTAAAAAAAAGAAATTTATAATAAATAGCTATAGGGAGTTTTGTAAAATGAAAAACATAAAAAAAATATTTTTAACTTTAATAATTACCATGGTATTTGGTATCACAAATGTATATGCTGAAGAACAAACATACAGCGATGCATTTAATTCAATTTTTCCAGAAGGAAAATTTGAAACAACAATTTATAAACAAGAAGATGTAACTCTTAATGAAGAAGAAATAAATCTTTATTCACAAGTTATCAACAAAGAAATAAAAGACGCAGTTGATTCTAAACTTGACGAAACTTATTCATTAGACTTTGATGCAAAAGCTTGCTTAACTGATTCAACAAAGTGTAATGCAACATTAACTCAAATAGTTGCAGAACCAGTTGAAGAACCAGCAACATCAGAAAATGAAGAAACTACTGAACCATCTGAAGAAAAAGCACCAGAAACAATTGAACCAGTTGTAGAATCACATCAAGTTGAAATCGTATATGCTGAATTAACAGAATCAGAAGCAAATGAAGTAGCTACTATAAAAAGTGCCTTAGAAGAAAACAATCACTTCTTAGTAGTTGGCGAAAACGAATTTGAATTCTTAAATAGTTTAATGACTGAAAATGGATCATATGATGAAATAATTGACTATTCAGAAGATTTTGATTCATTTAGAGAAACAAATTCAAATATAGATTATTTATTTACAAAAACTGATGTAACTAAAAAAGATGCATACAATATTGTTTCAGGTAGATTATCAATTTATTATCGTAACGCATCAGGAGAAACTATTTTAGTTGGTTATGCAAACATTACAGTTGAAGAACAAATGACATTAGTTATTCCTGAAAACTATTATGATGAAGAAGGAACATCTCATGATATTGTAACTGCAGATGAAATTATTGAAGCGTTTAAAACAAGATTAAAAGAACTATATAGCAAAATTAATTTAGAAAGTTTACGTGTTTCATCATCATCTATATCAACATATAACTTTGATGATATGACTTTAGATGTTCCATCTGGAAAGACTAAAGCAGAAGTTATCAGTAGTACATATGAAGATACTGCAGTTGAAGTAACATACAATAATTTAACTTTTAAAGTATTATTAAAAAAAGATAACAGCGCTATAACTCGTACTGTTGAATATAAAGATGCAACAACAAAAGCAAAGAAAACAATTGAATTAGCTCATAACACAATTATTAATGTATATGCTGAAAATGAACTAGATATTAATGAAATAATTGTTAATGACAATATAGAGATTGAAGATTTATCAAGAGAATTCTATGTTTTTATTGGATATGAAAAGACAACTAATGAAGAAGGACAACTTGTATTTACCCCAGTATTCGAGTTAGTTAACTTCGAAATAATCTATAAGAACATGGATAATGCAATTAACAACAATCCTACAACATACACAATTGAAACAGCTACATTCTCTTTAACAGCACCATCAAAAGAAGGTTATATCTTCACAGGATGGACTACAGCTGATTCAGAAGAATTGTTAAATACAATTACAATTGAACAAGGATCAACTGGAAATAAAGAATTTACAGCAAACTGGAAAATTAAAACATACACAATTACATACAAAGATTATGAAACAGGAAAATCAGAAGAAATTACATTAAAATATGGAGATATTATTTCAGTATGTAAATCAAAAGATGAATGCGAAAAAATAACAATCAACGACAAAACAAGACTATCTACTCCAGAGAATCCAGGACACATTTTTAAAGGATTCACAAAATCAGAAGAAAACAATCAAGTTGTATTAACAGCAAACTATGAAGTTGAAGAATATACAATTACATATGAAGGAATTGAAAATGATACAACAGGAAATCCAACAAAATATACTGTTGAATCAGAAGATATTAATTTAGTTGCTCCTGAAAAAGAAGGCTATATCTTTACAGGATGGACTTCAGAAGATAATACTGAGCCAACACTAGATTTAACTATTCCAAAAGGAACAATTGGAAACAAAACTTATAGAGCTAACTGGGAAGAAGCTGGAATGGGTGAAGTTGGTGAAGAAGAGGAAGAGGAACCAATAGTTACAGAACCAGAAGAAGAAACTGTTGAGAAACCAGAAATAACTAAAACAACAACAAAAAACAACAATAAAGGAACAAAAAACACAAATAAACCAGCAAAAACTGACGATACAAAAATAGAAGATAAAACTACAGATCCAGGAGTAAAACCTGTTGAAGAAACAAAAAATAATGCTCCAATATTATTTATAATTGCAGGATGCATTATATTTGTTGCAATTGCAGGATTCATTATATATTATTTAACATCTAGAGAAGAAAAAGATAATTAATCAATAGACTTTTTAACTAAAAAATAGTAAAATGAAGATGGGTGATAATGTATGAAAACGGTTATTCGTGGAGAAAAGATTGATGTTACACAATCTATGAAGGATTACGTACTAGACAAGCTACACAGACTTGATAGATACTTTGATAATCCTGATGAAATAAAATGTAACGTTAAGATTAGGGTTAAAAACCTAGAAAATACTATTGAGGTCACTGTACCAACATCCAGATTTACTTTGAGAGCGGAGCAATCTAACGAAGATTTCTATGCCGCAGTTGATTTGGTTCTTGATAAGTTAGAAAGACAAATTACAAAGAACAAATCGAAATTAAAAAATAGATATAAGCAAAATCAATCATTTGAAATGAATTTCGATTTTGATGCACCTGTAGACGATAATGAAGGACAAGAAATCGTTAAGAGAAAAAAATTAGTTATGAAACCGATGAGTGAAGAAGAGGCTGTTTTACAGATGAAACTTCTTGACCATGACTTCTTCGTATTTGAAAATACAGATGAAAAATGTATTTCAGTAATTTACGCAAGAAAAGACGGAAAATTCGGAATAATAAATACAAAATAGGAGTTTAATCTTCTATTTTTTTTTGATATAATATACGCTGAGGTGATAACGATGGGTTTCTTAAGAAAATTATTTGACTCAGAGTATAAAGAATTAAAAAGGTTTGAAGGAATTGCTGATCAAATCATCGCCTTAGAAGATGAGATGAGCAAACTTAAAGATAAAGATTTTAAAGCTAAAACTGAAGAATGGAAGAAATTTTTGGCTGATGGTGGAGATATCGAGGAAATAGTTGTTCCTGCTTTTGCGCTTGCAAGAGAAGCTGCATATCGTACTATTGGTGAAAAACCATTTAAAGTACAATTAATAGGTGGTTTAGCTATTCATTATGGTAATATTGCCGAGATGAAAACAGGTGAAGGTAAAACTTTAACAACAGTACTTCCAGCATATTTAAATGCTTTAACAGGTAAAGGTGTTCACGTTGTAACAACAAACGAATACTTATCAGATCGTAATGCAAACTGGATGAAACCAGCATACGACTTATTAGGAGTAACTGTTGGTATTAACCTAAGAGAGTTAAGTCCTCAACAAAAACAAGAAGCATATAATTGTGATATTACATATTCAACAAATAATGAAATTGGTTTTGATTACCTAAGAGATAATATGGTAATTAGAAAAGAAGATAGAACGCAAAGACCATTAAACTTCTGTATCATCGATGAGGTTGACTCAATTTTAATCGATGAAGCAAGAACTCCATTAATTATTTCTGGTGGAAAGTTTAATTCAAATGATTTATATATTGATGCTGATAGAGCAGTTAAAAGATTAAAAGAGGAAGAAGATTATACAATAGATGTTAAAACTAAGAACGTTTCTTTAACTGAAAATGGTTCTAAGAAAATAGAGGCTATTTGTAATATAAAGAATCTATATGATTTAGAAAATACTGTATTTGTACATCACTTAAATCAAGCTTTAAAAGCAAACTATGGCTTTAAAAAAGATGTTGATTACGTTGTTGAAAATGGTGAAGTAATAATTGTAGACCAATTTACAGGTAGATTAATGCATGGTAGACAATTCTCTGAAGGATTACACCAAGCTATCGAAGCTAAAGAAGGCGTAACAATTAACACTGAAACCAAAACAATGGCTACAATTACATTCCAGAATTTATTCAGAATGTATAACAAGTTAGCAGGTATGACAGGTACAGCAAAGACTGAATCTGAAGAATTTAGAGCAATCTATAACATGTATGTTATTGAAATTCCTACAAATAGAGAAGTAATACGTATTGATCATCCAGATTTAGTTTATCCAACTGCAAAAGGAAAATACAAAGCAATTATTAACTATATAGCTCATGTACATGAAACAGGACAACCTATTCTAGTTGGTACTATTTCTGTAGAAACTAACGAATATTTAAGTTCATTACTTAAAAAAGCAGGATTAAAGCATGAAATCTTAAATGCTAAAAACCATGAAAGAGAAGCTGAAATCATTGCTAAAGCTGGTGAAAAGGGTGCTATTACTCTTGCAACAAACATGGCAGGACGTGGAACCGATATTAAGCTTGGTGAGGGCGTAAAAGAACTAGGTGGATTATGTGTTGTTGGTACTGAACGTCATGAAGCAAGACGTATTGATAACCAGTTACGTGGACGTGCTGGACGTCAAGGAGACCCTGGATCAAGTCAATTCTTCGTATCATTCGAGGATGACCTAATCAAGAGATTCGGTCTAGAAAGCGCAAAAACTGCATTATTAAGATTAGGACTTGAAGAAGACCAAGCAATTAGATCAAAAAGATTAACAAGAAGTATTGAATCAGCTCAAAAAAGAGTTGAAGGTAACAACTATGATATTCGTAAAAGCTTACTTGACTATGATAATGTCTTAAATGAACAAAGAGAAATCATTTATGAAAGAAGAAATGAAATCCTTGATCAAGACGATATTCATGAAAGAGTACAAAAATCATTTAAAAATACTGTTGCAGCTTTAATTGAAAGTCATATTGCTCCAGAAGGATATTTAACTAAAAAAGATAAAGAAGAAATAGTGGAATATGTTAATACTAACTTTGTTAAAAATAATAGTTTAAAACTATCCGATATTGAAGATAAAAAAGATGATGAAATTATTGATTACATTTATGAATTAATCCAAAAAGATTATAGTAAGAAAATGATTAATGATGAATTAATGACAGAATTTGAAAAAGCTATATCACTTCGTGTAATCGACTCTTGCTGGGTAGACCATATGAGTGAAATGGAACACTTAAAAGAAGGTATTGGACTTCGTGGATATGGACAAGTTAATCCTATTCAAGCATATACCACTGAAGGATATGAATTATTTGATAAATTATTAGATAGAATTGATAAAGATATAGCAACATTCCTACTTAAGGCAGAAGTAAGACAAAATGTTGAGAGAAAACAAACATTAAAGGGAAATGCTAACGACGGAAAAGAAGCTGTTAAACAAAAACCAATTAAGAAAAGCCTAAAAATAGGAAGAAACGATCCATGTCCATGTGGCAGTGGTAAAAAATATAAGCAATGTTGTGGTAAATAGCTCGCAAACCCTGATAAAATAAAGGGAAAAGCGAGTTTTTCTTTTTCTGAAAAATACTCAAAAATAGACTTTAGATCAGTTTTAGATCATCATATTTTTAAAAGGTAAAATAAGGGAAGATTTAATGATGATACATTAAAAAACGACTAATTCAAGTCGTCTTTAAATAAATTTTTAATATTTTCAATTACAAGATTTGTCATGATATCATAATTCATATTATCGTGTTTATGGTAAGTAACTTCATGACATAGATTATCAATTAATCCCATCATAATGTGGACTTTTTCATATAAATTATCATTTTTAAAATTATTATTAAGTAGTATTTCTTTAAGAGAGTTAGTCATTTCTAATTCTCTTTTATAATAATAATTAGCAACCCTTCTATCAGAGTGAACCATAGACATAATTTCTTCATGAGCCACATTAGATACTTTATGGTTACTAATATAGTGATTAATCATTTGCTTAAGCAATTTATCAAAATCATTTTTATCGAATTTTACATCTTTAGTTTTCAGCATAGGAAAGAAAATATCATCACCATATTTCTCTAATCCTTCAATTAAAATATCATATTTATCTTTAAAGTATTGGTATATGATTCCGGTAGACACTCCAGCTTCCTTTGCTATTTCTGCAGTGTTAGTATTATAGTATCCATTTTTACATATTAAATCAAATCCTGATTCAATTATTTTTTCTTTCTTTTCAATAGCTCTCTTTTGTTTAGGTTCTCTAATAATATCATTCATGCAAGTTCACCTCATAAATAAATTATAGCATAGTTTTTATAAATGTGAAATAAAATTCATATTTTTTATTGACTATTTTTTTAATGAAGAATATAATTAATATGAAATATGTTTCATATTTAGAAAGAGGTCAAAATGAAAAGCTTTATAGAATTAAAAAATGTTAAGAAAACTTATATAGTCGGAGAAAAAGAATTTAATGCTTTGGATGGTGTTGATTTAGCAATTAATCAGGGAGAATTTGTTGTTATACTTGGACCATCAGGAGCAGGGAAATCAACTTTATTAAATTTGCTTGGTGGAATGGATAAAGCAACATCAGGATCCATTGTAATTGGAGAAGATGATATAGCTAAATTTAATGATAAAGAACTTACAAGATATAGAGCCCATGATGTTGGATTTATATTTCAGTTTTACAATATAATGCCCACATTAACAGTTGATGAGAATATTAACTTAATTAAAGATGTAACCAATACATCTAAAGATTCCAAAGAAGTTTTGAAGAGTGTAGGTTTAATAAAACATGCAGATAAATTCCCACAAGAATTATCAGGTGGAGAACAACAAAGAGTATCAATTGCTAGAGCAATAATGAAAAATCCTAAAGTTCTTTTATGCGATGAACCAACAGGAGCTCTTGATTCTAAAACAGGAGTGGAAATATTAAAATTACTTCGTAAACAAAGCGATGAGGATACTACAGTTATTATAGTTACTCATAATTCTTTAATCGCTGATATTGCAGATAGAGTTATCAGGATAAAGAATGGTAAAGTTGTTTCTAATGAACTTAATAAACATCCAAAAAATATTGATGAGGTTAAATGGTAATTATGTTAAAAAGAAAAATGTTTAGAGATATTCGTAAGAATCTGTCTCAATTTATAACAATCTTTTTAATGGTTATGATAGGGATAATGGCTTATTCCGGAATAAAAGCATATATGGGTGGTATGCAAGAAACAGCTGATAAGTTTTATTCTGAAAACAATCTTTTTGATTTAAGTGTAATGGGATATTTGAATCATGATGATTTGAAAGCTATTAAAGGATTAGATGATGTAGCCGATGCTGAACTTAAATTATCAGTAACAGCAACTACAGATAATGACAAAACACTATTATTAAATTTTATTGAGTCAAATAATATTTCAAAGTTTTATGTATTTGAGGGCGAAGAATTTGATGTAAATAAAAGAGGCATCTGGCTAGATAATTTTTATTGTATTGAAAATGATATAAAAGTTGGGGATACAGTGCTTGTTAAATATGATGGCATGGTATTACATGAAAAGGTATTAGGTAGAATCAATGTTCCAGACCATTTATATGATGTAAGAGATGCATCTGAATTATATCCAGATAGAAAAGAATTTGGCTTTGCTTATATGAGTACAAACGAAATAACAGAAGATTATATTAAGTCATTAGTTATGAAAGAAGCTAAAATAACTGATGAAAAAGTATTTAAAATGGTAATGCCAGATTTCAATTATAAGGATTATATACCATTCTCAAGCATTATGGTTGATGTTAAAGATAAAAGCAAGAGAGATAATGTTAAAAATGATATAGAAGATAAAGTAGAAAATGCTAAAGCAATCATAAATGTTGAAGATACTGCTTCTTATACTGCATATCAGGGTGAGATAGATGAGGGTAAAACTTATGTAGGAGTATTTTCAGGAATATTCTTATTCATAGCAATGCTTTCAGTTATTACAACAATGACAAGAGTTGTTAAGAATCAACGAACTCAAATTGGAACATTAAAAGCATTAGGATTCAGTAATAGGAGAATACTACTTCATTATATTGGTTATGGATTTTGGATCAGTATTCTTGCATGTATATTTGGACTAATACTTGGATATTTTGCTATTGGTAATGTATTCTTAAATACAGAAATGGATTTCTTTGAAATACCAAATGGTCATCCTGCTATGGATCCATCCTGTTATTATATGGCTATTATAGTAGTCCTTGTAGTAGCATTTATTACTTTTATAACATGCAGAAGTATCTTAAGAGAAAATCCAGCAGAAACTTTAAGAACTAAAATACCGAGTGTCAAAGGTAAAGCTTTAAATATAACTAAAAAAGGAATATTTAAAAAACTAAGCTTTTCTTCTAAATGGAATTTAAGAGATATTATTAGAAATAAAATTAGGACATTTATGGGATTAGCTGGAGTAGTCGGATGT
>Ga0247610_10007663_pt1 | contig 11036 bp, 9 predicted proteins | sample 174DNAGHGhighgp2_FD_193483 | JGI IMG/M metagenome (GOLD analysis project Ga0247610, IMG submission 193483) | Sheep rumen microbial communities from Palmerston North, Manawatu-Wanganui, New Zealand - 1742 DNA GHGhigh gp2 | ecosystem: Host-associated > Mammals > Digestive system > Stomach > Rumen ...
ATAATGTAAAGATTATTGACAGTTACAAAATAACAAGTAAATCTAAAATGATAGAACTTCTATATACAATCCAATACAAGCATCCGGAATGTAAATCTTTTAAGAGAAGTTATAGAAGTTTAATTGGCGAATGAAGATGTCATAACATCTTATATAGATTAAGTATAGAAAAAGATAGAACAAAAGATGTAGATTTGGACGCTTATCCAAATTGGTTATATAAATTAATTTATTGAATAATAGGAATATAATGGAAAATTCAAGAAAAATATGATTTGATCAAAATGATCAACCACCTAAGAATTATATATGGTATAAGAATGGCCAATATTTAGAATGAAATGGTGAGAAATGAGTAACTTCCACTGGAATGAATGGTATTAGTTCAGATATGACAGAAGAGCAAAAGATGGAAGTTCGTAAAAATCTTGGTCTTTATTATGAAGAAACTTCGGTTGTAGAAAAGACTGCAAAATATATTAATGAACCAGAAAGTGCTTTAACAGGTTATGCTAAAGTATCAGATGATACTCCCGCAAAGGACGATATTCTTTTTGTTCTTTTTATGGGTGACGAGGAAGAATTTACAACAACTGATACCGAAGATGGTTTCCTTGTAAATAGTCCAACAAGTTACGCAGTCGGTGTTGTTCGCGTTGTTTTGAATAACTCACAAGGTAATGAACCTGGGATTTATGCTACAATTAGTTATGACCAATATGGTGTGGTTTATAATGGTCCAGTAACTACCATTCATAAGATTGATGCTAAATTCTTACCTGAACAAGAAGGTAGAAGTTCGTTACCGTGGCTTGATGTTACATCACTTCCAAGTACAGATGGTGATGAAGTTAATATATCAAGTAATATTTCACAATCAGATTATAATGATTTACTTGATGGAAAATATGTAGGTATACATATATTACCACAAGCAATTGGTAATATAGAAAATTATTATACAATATTAAGTATTAGAAAAGCACCACAAGGTTTTTTATATCCTTGTATAATTTTAGGTAACTTTGGTGTAGTTGGATTTGATGCAGATAATCGACTTAATAAAGTACTTTATTTAATTGGTTCTGATGTAACAAGTATGTATATTCGAAATGTTACACTTAATAGACAAATTCCTGGACCGATTGTTTTAACTTCATTTCCTGATACTTCAATAACCACTCAAGCTGGACTTGATGCTATAGGACTTTCAGCTGCAAATGTACAGAAGCTTGTAACTGGAGAAGCATCTGCTTTATGTTTTGGTGGCAGTGGCATGATTGCAGGTCGCTTAAATCTAGAATATGCTACTTATTTAGCTGGTAATAATTTTTCTTTGAAATTTAGTACTAATACTGAAAAGTATGAAGTTACTAATGATTTTGGTACAATTACTGTTACTAAAACATCATTATCTTAATTCTGTACTGTTACTCCAAGATAAATATAAAAATAAAAAATCCCGGCTCAAAGAGTCGGGATTTTTTATTTTATTGTGAATTATCTGTTACAGTTACTGTAGAACTGTTGTTTATGGATATAGTATAATTACCAATATTTATTCTAAAATCATTATAGATATAATAAGAACAATTTCCTACAGTAACAGAATAGGACCCATTGCTAAATTTTACTCTATAATATTTTCCATTTGCTAAATCTTGTATCACCTGGTTTGTTAAACCTATTGCGTTCAACTCTTCCAATGTAGTCATATTAGTATTAGGTGCACCATTTAATATTAAAATGGAAGGTATATTCTGTAAAGTATTTAACAAATCCTTAACATTATATCATGTTTCGTTATAATAAACTTTTGTTTGGTCAGAAACATATTCATATAAATTAACAACTGTTGTTTGTGCAGGTATGCTAAATGTACTTGTGCTTATACTATTCGTTGCTGAAACATCAAGAATAAACGGAAAAACTGTCTCTGAATTAAGTACTGCAATCGTATCGACTCTTTCGTTATAAATATTAACAGATCCGTTAAAAGTATCTACTCCTTCTGGAAGTTCAATTATTATTTTATCATAATTAAATGTATTAATATCGTTTCCATAAGAATAGGTTATTTGTTCTCCCTTATGTCCTGGAGCTATTGTTATATCTCCTTCTTTTGGATTAATAATTTGATCAGTTGATAAGTTATATACAGACTGTTTTTCTGTAGCTTTTCTATCAATTCATTCCCCATTATAATATTCTTTTATTTGTGCATCAGCGGTTTTAATAGAAAAAGAAACTTGTGGAACCATTCCCACATTTTCTGGACCAGAAATAGAAGTTACATCAGTAGCATTTGCTGGGAATGTTGAAATCGATTCTGTAGAGTTGTCAGAATGTGTAACAGTTAATGTTACAGAAGGAAACCAACTACTAGGAGTAAATTCTATATGAACTGTTTCATTAGTTCAATTGGATAAATCTCAATTATGAACATAGTTTGGATAGCTTCCAGTACTAGTTTCCGTTGGATTAATTATAGTATATTGTGCTGGAACATTACAAATATCTCCTTCTTTTGGATTAGATATGTTGCTAATATTTTCTGAATACACGTTTTGTTTATTTTCAATAGAAGATATAACACTTAAATCAGGTCTTTCTATTGCTTTTCCGCGATATTTTTCATAATAAACACCGTCTTCTTCAATAGACATCTGAATGTAATCGCTTAATAATAAACTCGTAATCGATGATGAAGCGTTGTCTGGAGTAAAATCTTCTATATAAACGGTGGTGCCCATTATGTTCCAACTTAAAGAAAATTTCGTAGGGTCTTGGAAATTACTACTAAGAACACTCTCTTCATTAGTCGATAAGTTTAATAAATACACGTCTCCGTACGAAGTTTTCTGATAAATCTTATAACTCGGTGTTTTATTACTTCCAAATTGTGTACCAATAATAATGTGGGTATATTGTGGGTTAGATAAAAAATAACCAGCGTTATATGCGTTTATTGTGCATACACTAGATGTCAGTGGTGGAGTGTATGTAAGATTATCTTTATTTAAATAAGTCGTTTTACTTGGAGCATACATGATATCGCCTTCGTTTTTAAGCGTTTGTGCATACACAAATATTGTAGATTTGTCTTTTACAGTTGTTACTTGCTTAGTTTCAAGTTCGTTTTCAACAGTTGTTAACCTATTTTGAACAGCTTTTAATTCGTTTCTATTTTGTCATTCGCCATCAACATATTCATACCGTTCTATCGGTTCGTGTTCTGTTATGTTTAGATAGGACTTTTCTACATCGACAGATTGATTAACGGTTATGATTAATTGCATAGTATTGCTAATTATTAGTGGAATTGTAGATAATGCAATAGTAGCTCTAACCGGAAGTCCAGATACATTTGTGAACTGTTTCTCTAGTGAAGTAATATCACTAAAATTCTCACCACCCTCTATATAATACGTTTTTGATTCGTCTAACGTTAATGTAATTGTTGCAGATTGAGAACCACCAGTAACTGACATACTGCCACTACCAGAACTTGAAGATTGAGTTATTGTTGCTGGAAGATCTACTGCAATTTTCTTTTCTGGCTTTACAAAAATATCTCCTTCCTTTGGATTTTCCACTTCATCTACAGAATCACCAGTGTAATAACCATCACCGTTTCCGTCTTCAACTAAATCATGAACTTTCTTTCATTCTCTATCAATATATTGATAAAAAGCACCCTTTTTATACCATATATAATCTTTTGGCGGTTGACTGTTCTCGTCAAATCAAATTTTTCTTGTTAGTTTATTCATTGTTTGTATAATTTTGCTCTATATTTAGTAACATTTTTTAAATCATATCTTTCTTTAATAAATGACGATATGTTCTTCTTGCTTAATTCAATTAACTCTGGATGTTTTATAAATGTTGTGATTGCTTCTATCCAAGATTCTTTAGTTGGTTCTACTAAAATACAATTTCCATCTGAGTTATTTCTAAGATCAATTCCTTCTTTGAATGGACCTGTATTAGTAGCAATAACGGCAGTCTTTGTTTGTCCTGCTTCTAAGAATTTCAAATTAGATTTGCAATTATTAAATTCGCATATCATTAAAGGTGCCATAAGAACATCTATGTCTCTATAAAAATTTAAATATTCTGAAATATCTTTTTGATACATTCTTTTATAGATATATTTGTCGATTTCTTGATGATTTCCATAAGTTTTAAGCAACTTAGCGTATTCTGAATCAAGAATCTTATAATCTCCTGTTAGTATCTTTTCGTATAAAGCTCAGTTCATATCTGGAGCAACGGCATCGGTTTTAATAAGTTTTCCGTTTCGTAGTATATGACATCCAACTTCTTGAAAACCACATAAAATAAACTGACATTTATTTAAGATTTCTTCAGGTAAAGAAGATGTAACATCTTTTAATTGTAAATAATCATGATAATGACTCCTTGAACCAACTATTCCGAATCGCACCTTATCTGATTTATTTTTATAAGTTCAGTCTTTCGAGAAATCAACTGCATTTGGAATTACATAGACATTTGGATTATATTCTTTAACATATGTTGCTAAATTAGCAGTTGATGCTGTTACGTAATCTGCAATTTTTAAAAGATTAGTAACATGTTCGTCATATTTAAGTGATTTAAGTCCAATATACGCCTCATGTTCTTTTGGAAGTACTCAATAATCATCAATATCAACAATTATTTTAGTTTTGCCTTTTATTTCATTTAATGCTGATAACAGCTCACCTTCATTCTTATAAATTCCAGCATGAAGTTGCAAAATATCACAATTTAAAATATTAGTTCAATCGACATCGTAATTAATTGTCACCTTAAATTCATCTGGATACAATTCTTGTAATTTAAGATGTGGTTCAGAACAACGATATTTATCGCAAGCATAATGATCAGTTGGAGCAACTAAAATATTAATCATTCTTTTTATATTTCTTATATAATCTAAAAAGTCAAATCTTTAAAGTTCTATATAATGATCATCCTGCAATACCACAAAGAATAAGAGTTATAGTAACTGCTATTTGTGGCACTGTATATGTATCACAAACTCAAACTAAAATTCCAGCTACAATGGTTAAAATTCAAGCCATTATAGTTTTAATTATGTCGTCTTTCATCGTTCAACTAGATATTTAAATTGTGTTCTTGCTATCTGATCTGGGCCAATATGAAAATGTGCACCAGTTGCTCCAGTCTTCTTTTGCATTGCTTCACCTCTTTCATCTAATATTCCTAATCCATGTTCATTCATATAAGTGATGAATTTTTTACTTCTTCTCATTTGATTTAATAAATCATCTCAAGTCTGACCTTTAATTGGGGTAATATCTAATGCATTTCCAGATCCATGATGAGATAATTTTCCAGAAGATGTTTTTGCTCCAGGTCTATTTCCAGACGTTATTCTAAACGAAATACCTTCCTCTTGCATCAAATCGATTAGTTCTTGCATGTTTCCAACATCAATTCCATTGTTTTTGAATTCTATTGTTCCTTTAACTATTGAAGGAGTTGTTCCTTCATGAAATGTTTTAGTAGAAATTGGATTGGATGTTGGAACAGAATCTGCATATTCAACAATACCACTTTGTGATTGAATTTGAGGTTGTGTAATATTTTGTTCAGATTCTAATTCTTTTGGTTTATATACTTGAACTGGTTCTACTGGAAAAGAAGGTTGTTCATCTATGCTTAAAAAATCAACAAAATCCTGCTGATTATTGTTATTTGGAATCTTACTATCTTTGATGAATTCTTTGTATATTAATCCACCCATTTGGTTTTTTAAAACTAATGGCTTATAAACTAATGTTTGATTATAAGGATCAAAATCACTAATTGATTTAGGAGTACCGGAAGTTATTGGAGAATATGTTGGAAATTTAGAAACATAATCGTTTGCACTTCCATAAACAGACATTGCTCTAATTGTTTTTGGATCTTTTCTTTCATATTCTTTAGATTCTGAATATGACTCATGTTGTGCTGATTTTAAATAATGATAATTTCCATTATTATCAGTATAACCTGTAGGTAAGTGATTTTGTTCAGGATTTTTCTGTCAAGCTTTAATTAAATTTGGAGGTAATACTTTTTTAGCGGTCTTTATATCGTACTCTTCATCATCTTGATTCATAAATCCGCTCTGTGCAAAATTATATCTTTTTGTAATCTCACCTTCAATATCTCCAGGTCTGACAAAATATCTTGTAAATAAATCAACCGCTTGTTTTAGATCAGTTGTATCTTTAAAAGCTTGTGCGTTTTTCACTTGATCTTTTCATGTTCAACCAGATCAACCTGTTTTTTCTAATTCTTTTAAAAGTAATTTGGTTTGACGTTGTAATTCAGATTGAGAATCATTACTTTGAAGTCGATAACGATCTTTATTTCATTGTACAAGTCCATGTCACGTACCATTAGAACTTATTGCTAAAGGATTACCATTAGATTCTCTTTGTATATTTCCTAAAATAGCAAGTCTTTGAACATATCCGTATCCTGCTTTTTCTAATTCGTTGTCTATGTATTGTAAATTTTTAACAGCATTTTTGTTAATTGCTTCATAATTAATTCTTCTTGCCATTTTCACCTCCTATAATATCTAAGGCTCATTCGGATACAAGTTTACCTCCGAGACGATGCTTCTTACGCTTTCTGGCTCACTTCTTTGCTTGAATTGCAAAATTCGCACGCTTTCTTTGAAGTGCGGTAGCATTTGGATTATTCATTACTTTATGAGCATGTTCTTGAACACTCTCTCCAGCTGATTTAGCACTTTTAGTAAACTTACCTCTATTTTCTTTCTTTATATGAATTCCACCACCTTTCTTAAATGATAGTATGAGATTTTTGCATTGTTCTATCCTATTCATTATTTTACTATTTTCAATTTAATATTTCCATTTTCTAAATGCACATATTTTCCACCTTCATTTTGAAATCTTAATCAACGATTTTTAGGAGAATCTTTTTCTGGTGCAATATCTGTAAGTTCTATAACTTTTGGCCATTTAATTATCATAATTAAGATAGCAATTAATAGCACGACTATAATTCCAATTAATAAAATGTTCATAATTTATATATTTATATTGTTATACCTATTATATATTAAATGCGTGCGCAATATAGGAAAAAATTTTGATATTTCCAAATTATTTATTAAATTTGCAGTTGAATATGTAAAATGTTTAATTGCAATATAATATAAATTATGAATAAATTAGAAGCATTGAAATTAGGACTAGAACAAATGTTCGATAATATTGATTGTAATAACAGTAATGCTGATGATGAACAAATGGATATTATTCTAGACATGGTTAATAAAGTTACTAATACACAAAATAAATTAAGTAAATATCAAGCATGTAAGTATCTAAATATAAGTAGAGCTACATTTGATAATTGAGTAAGAGATGGTAAGATTCCTGAAGGTAGAAAAGAACAGGGATTTAAGGAAAAATTTTGAATTAAAAGCGATCTTGATAAAGTAAAAGAATAATTATGAAATATAAATATAAAAATGGTGGAGTTGTAAAATTAAAGAATGCGGGATCTTTGCCAAAATGAATGCAGAAGCTAAACGCATGAGCTAATAAGAATATACCAGAAAGCAACGAATCTGTTGGAGAACAAATTCTTAATTCTACAATAAAACAAGCAAATAATGCTTCGACACAAGAAGAAAGAGATCGAATATATAAGGATTCTGCTAAAAACAATCTTGCAGTTACTGGTCAATCTTTAATGATGCTTCCAATGCTTGGAGAATTTACCACATATGGTTTATTAGGTGGTGGATTACGTATTGGTACTGGTATAGCTGGTTCTAAAGCTGGAGAATATGTTCTTGGAAAAGGCGGAGACTGAGCAGATAAAAAATTAAATACAAAATTTTTAGGAACTACAGGAAGAATTGTTGGTGGTCTTGGTGGATGAATGGGTGGTTCTAGTGCAACTACACCATTATTTAGAAATCTTGCAGGTAAAGGAATTACTTTACATATGCCTGACGAAACGTTTAACGCTTTAAGATCTGCAGAATTTACAAAACAATTTAAAAACATACGTCCTACAACTTCATCAATTGTTCAAACTAACATTGAGGCTGGAAAACTAGGATGAGCTCCGAAAGAGACTGTTTCTGGATGACATCTTTCTGAAGATCCTAATTTAAATGAGTTGGACGTTATGTTTCCTGCATGAGATGTAACACAACGTAATGCACCATTAGGTCACGTTTGACTAAGTAAAACCGAACCGACATCTGGATTTCTATCAGGACGTCCATATTATTTAAGAGGTGATTTTACATTATCAAAACCAATGATTCAAATTGGAGAAGCTGTTAATAATGGTAAAAACATAACCAGAAACGAAATCTTGAAATTTGCACAGAACTCATCTTCTGATGGATTAAAGTTTAATAATATTGCAGATAATCAATTACAAAATCAGGATATTTATGCTCCGTTTAAAAATGTAAAAGTTGAATCTGAACCAAATTGAATACGCAAGGTTAAAGATATTGCACGAGATAAAAATATACCTACATCAGATCTTACTGATGAACAATTAATTGCAAGATATTTACGAAGTTTTAGTAAATCTGGACAATATTTAGATGTGAATAACAAGGCTGTACCAATAAAAGCTCCAGACGGTACGTTAGGCTATGGGACTATACCTTTGTATGAATTTAGACATATACCTACAGCATTTAATGATTACGATTTATCTGTTGCAAATGAATTAAATCGTAGAGGTATTTTTCCAAAAATTGATTTTGCCGACATTTCTTCTGTTGATAACATTTCTAATATTTCGGAAACTTTAAAATCACATCCATTTGTAAGAGATTATCGTTCAGCATTAGGTAGAATGCCATTAGATATTAATCATATGTATTGAACACGAGATCCGATGTTAACTGCACTTCCAGATGGAAGTGTTCCACTTGGAGATGGAACATTTAAGATTCCTGGAGGTATGGCTACACCTGATTTATTTTATAAATCTTCATCTGGAGAATACTATTATCCTACTAATTTATATAGTGTTGCTATGCAAGATTTATTAAAATCGCCAAAAGGTACATCAATTACAGAATTAAATACATCTTCTGCATCAGAAGGAATTAAGAGTGTAATGGCAGCACTAAATTATGGTACACAACGTGGTAAAACTACTGTAAATCCAGTAATTTTGAGAAGATTTACAACCAATCCTTATCCCGATCCGATGTTTGGAAATACTATGCATTTAGCTGGAGCTAGATTTACTCCAAACTATGAAATACAAATAACCGGTGATAAACCAAGAACTTTTCAATTTAAATCAACAGATTTACAAGATTATATTAATGGAAAAGCTTCACCTGAAGTTATAAAAAGATTACAACAGGCTTTTGATTATTATAAGACTCGTACAATTGATCATATGGGATATGGAATTAAAAAACTTAATGAAATTAATCCTAATTTAAAATTTTCTGAACCAATTGTTGTTGATAATTCTTCAGTGCCTGTGAATTTGACAAGTTTTGTAAGAGCACTTATAAATAATGGGAAAATAAAAAGTTATGTAAAAAGAGATCCGTTTTTTATAGATCTACATAAAAAAGGAGGAAAAATGTATAAATTTCAACCAGGAGGAATTTTTCAAAGATTTAATTACAACAATCTTTATCAGAATAGTCACGAAGATATAAAAGAATTACAAAGAGCATTAGGTGTAAAAGATGATGGAATAATTGGGCGTCAGACAATTTCCGCTCTCCAAAATAAAATTGGAACTAAAGCCGATGGCGTATGAGGAAAAAATTCAATTGCTGCGGGAAATAATTTTGCTTCACAACAGCAACTACAACAAGTACCTCAAGTAAATGAACCTACTAATCAAACATCTCGTTTAGATAGAGTTGTAAATAGAATAAGAGGGGTATTTAGACGTTCTAATGAAGAACAACCTGTAGTTGCTGCAGGAATGGAGGGTGTTCCAAATGTGGAATCTACAGAACAAACTTCTACAAATAATAGAGGATCTTTTGTGGAATCTTTGTCTAGAGCATTATCTGGATTTGGAATGCATAATAGTCAGAACACAACACCTATTGAACAAGTTCCACAAAGAGATATGTCACAATATGATGTAGTTTTTCCAGAAAACTGAGGTGGGAAACCAAATTTAATCAGAACCGTTCAAGATTCTTATTATGATTGAAAAAATCGTAATAAATGAAAAGAAACGGTATCACAAAATGATGGACAAACTACTGTAACTAATAAATATGGAGATGAAGTCCCTCAAGTTAATATGAATTGAAATATAAGTAGAGACCAAATTGCAAGAGCTCTAGCTTTATTACCTGAATTAAATGAAGGTTCGGCTACTGAATGGAAAGGAAGTACTTATGATCAAACTTGAGATAGTCAAGGATATAAAGAATCTAATCAAAACGCATTAACACAAGCGCTCGAATCCATTCCATCAAATACAGCCCAAATGGCAGTTACAAGTTTGACACAACCTGGGCGAGGTTCATTAGGAACGTTTAGTTATAGAACCACACCAGAAGGAATTGAAATTTCAGATGGTTATCAATTTGCTGCGGATCCTTCTAAATTAAGAAGTACTTCTGCACAAGGAGAAGCTTATACAGAAGAACGTCTTAATATGGCAAATAATTATAGAGCTGCAAATGGAACTACTCAAAGATATTTTATTCCATGATCAGCTTATAGAAATATTAGAGAAAATTATAGATAAAAGAAAATCCCAATCCTATTTAATTATAGGGTTGGGATTTTTAGTTATTCCATTATTCAATCATCTATAATGTCTTGTTTTTGTTCATTTAATTCATCTAATTTAGAATTAACATCTGATAATCTATCAAGGAGGTCTTGTGCTTTTTCTGGACTTGGATCACATATTTTATCAAACGCTTTAGTTCAGTAATCATCTAAATGAGATTTAAGGACTTGTTGCCTTTCTTCATCTGTAGCATTTTCCATTTCTTTATTTCA
>Ga0247610_10007664_pt1 | contig 11036 bp, 6 predicted proteins | sample 174DNAGHGhighgp2_FD_193483 | JGI IMG/M metagenome (GOLD analysis project Ga0247610, IMG submission 193483) | Sheep rumen microbial communities from Palmerston North, Manawatu-Wanganui, New Zealand - 1742 DNA GHGhigh gp2 | ecosystem: Host-associated > Mammals > Digestive system > Stomach > Rumen ...
ACTCCTCCTTTTACGGGCCCGGCCCGCCGGTCCCGTAACGTCGTCAAACAAACTCCGTCATCCCGTTCCGGGACCGCACCTTCCCGCCTGCTCACCCGGTGCTGAAAGCTGTAATTCCGCCTGCGCCACCGCCGTCCCGAGGGGCGATTCCGGGCGTCGAATGGAAGGGGTTGATGGACAGGGTATTAACAATAATTGCCTGGTCGGATTTGATCAGGCAATTGTACGTAATTTGCTTGCTATCAGGTTGTTACATTTGACGCGTTGGATGCGCTTTGCACCCTTTTTTGAAGCCAACTAGAAGTGTATAATCGGCTTTACCAGGCTCTTGTCCGTTGAATTGACCTTTGTCGCACCTAACTCTTCTGCGATGACTTTATACTTCTGATAGTCTTTTTCCCGGACGAAAATGGGAGCAAGATGGGTGGTCCCATCAAAAGAAAGGTACTCATAGGTGCCCCAACGGCGGAAACGTCCCTTGATCTTCATCCCGTCATAGTAGTCATCAAAATCGGTGATGATGCATACTACGTCGTTGGTATCTGTGACCATCAAAGCACTATGACGGTTAATCAACTGAACGGTCTTGCCGGACAAGCTGGCCGACTTTTTACCGAGGTTGTTGATCTGCTTTCGACTGTGAGAAACGATTGCTGACGTAATGCACGAGGTGCATAAAGAGGCTGCTAGTAAGCAAATCAGTATGCGATAAATACTCTTCATCTGTTCACAATCATAGTTGGACAAATGTCGTGAATTCAAGGCATAAAAACAAGTCGTCATACAAACCTGTATTACGGTTTGGCACAATCAAAGATTATCTTTGCCTGTTAACCCAATTAATAAGCTATGAGTACCGAAGAATCCTTAAATAAATCCCGTGAAGTGTACATGAACGACGATCTGGGAATTATTCAATTCAAGCCAATTTGGAAATACAAGTATGCTCAGTATTTCCAAGAGACCCAGTATAATGGAAAAACCCTCTCTGAAGATGAGCGGAAACAGTTCGTGGCTGTGATTGATGAAACTGTTGCGCAGTTTTCTGAAGGATTTCCGCTTTTGCAAGAAATGACAATAGAAGCCGAAAAATTCAAGGATAATTACCGAGAAATAGGCCTTACATTCGCATCCGTTTCGCATTTTGTCCTCATGACCATGATAGACTGCATGGTCGCGAGCAAGTATTTTATTCTCGCGGATCAGGATTATGACAAACGTTTCATGCGGGGTAAATTGAGGGTTATTCTAAACGAGGGGTTCAAAAGATTATACGGCTTTGACGAGAAGACACATAATAAGTCAGAATGGGATCGTCTTTTGCCGCTACTGCGCTTTTTCCCTGAGGTGATTAACCTCCAGTATCAAGATTTGACTTTCCATCTTGAAAAGCATGCCAGATCATCCTCTTGGTGGCGGGAAGAGCGTAACCTGGAAACGCATTTGGATGCGGAGAAACTATATGAATCCCGTCAGGAAGAAATCATCGAAAGCAAAGTAATGATGGATTCAATGAAACTCTATGCTACGTTGCAGGCGGTGAACCTTTTCTTGTCCAATATGCATACATGCATTTACAATTGTTGGGTAAAGAAATATCATGAAAGAAAACTTGCAAATCAATAGTAAAAACATGAAAGTCAGCCCTATCATTTTTGCGATAAATTCGTTAAATTTGTCAACTATAGAATAACCCACAAACGAACACAGATTCACTATGATAACCGGCGAAATCAAGAACCGTATTGACCAGATTTGGGATACCTTCTGGACGGGGGGAATTACCAACTCTTTGACCGTACTTGAGCAGATGACGTATCTCTTCTTCATGAAGATGCTGGACGATGCGCAGATGAAGAAGGAGGCCAACGCTGCTCTTCTTGGAGCGGCCATTGATGATCCCGTGTTCAAGGAAGGAAACTGGCACAATCCGGATACCGATAAGGACGTTCCCTATGAGAGTTTGCGTTGGCACGTCTTCAAGAACCAGGACTCCAACACGATGTTCAACACGATCCGCAACGATGCCTTCGTGTTCATCAAGAACCTCAACTCCGGAAAGACATCGGCCTACTCCAAGTATATGCAGGATGCCGTTTTCCTTATCCAGAACCCGAGAACCCTCGTGAAAGTTGTGGATGGGATCGATGCCCTGGATATGAACAATCGGGATGCGATGGGCGATGTCTATGAGTACGTCCTTGGGAAGATGGCGGCATCCGGGAACAACGGCCAGTTCAGGACCCCTCGCCACATCATCAGGATGATGGTGGAGCTGATGAAGCCGACCTTGAAGGATGAAATCTGCGACCCTGCTATGGGAAGCGCCGGCTTCATAGTGGAAAGCGCAAAGTATATCTCGGATCATTACAAGAGCGAGCTGCTGAAAAAGGAACACGCCGACCACTACAAGAAAGGAATGTTCCACGGCTTCGATACCGATGTCACGATGCTGCGGATTGGTGCGATGAACCTGATGCTGCACGGGGTGGATGAGCCGGAAATCGCTTGGAGAGACAGTCTTTCTTCCAGCAACACCGATACGGACAAATACACACTGTGCCTCGCAAATCCACCCTTTGCCGGAAGCATTGACAGTGAGGATACGGCAAAGAGCCTCCTCACTATCACGAATACCAAGAAGACGGAGCTCCTGTTCGTTGCCCTGTTTGTTAGGATGCTGCAACTGGGAGGTCGGTGTGCGAGCATTGTCCCTGATGGCGTGCTCTTCGGCAATTCCAACGCTCATCAGGCTCTCCGTAAGGAACTGATTGACAACCAGAGATTGCAGGCGGTTATCTCAATGCCTTCCGGTGTATTCCAGCCTTACGCCGGGGTCTCTACGGCCATCCTCATCTTCACCAAGACTAATGCCGGTGGAACTGACAAGGTGTGGTTCTACGATATGCAGGCTGACGGATACTCCTTGGACCAGAAGCGTCAAGAGGTCCCGGAGAACGATATTCCGGATGTGATTGCTCGGTTCAACAACCTTGCAGGCGAAGAGAGCCGAACTCGGAAGGACAAGAGCTTCCTCGTGCCGGTCAAGGAGATACAGGACAACGATTACGTCCTGTCAATGAATAAGTACAAGGAGGTTGAGCGTGAAGTTGTGGAATACGAGAAGCCGGATGTCATCCTCGGCAGGATAGATGCCCTTGAAAGTGAAATCAGCGCAGCTCTTGCAGAGTTCCGTGCCAAGTTCTTATAGGCGATGGCAATAAGAAACCTTACTGATATTTGCGACATCCAGTACGGGTTCGCCTTTGACGCATCAGGCTTTACAACTGCTGCCGACGAAGGAATGCCTTTGGTTCGTATCCGTGATGTTATGAATGGACGAACCGAGACCTATTTCAAGGGCAATTATCCCAAGGAATACATCATCCACAAGGGCGATTTTTTGGTCGGTATGGATGGTGAGTTCAATATCGCTCCGTGGAAGAGTGATGATGCGCTTCTTAACCAGCGAGTTTGCCGGGTGAAAAGCAATCAGTCCGGAGTTTCCACGAAGTTCTTGTTTTGGTTCTTGAAGAAAGAGTTGAAACGGATAGAGGAAGAGACCCCTTTCGTGACGGTTAAGCACCTATCTGCAAAGAGGTTGAAGCAAGTGCAGTTAGAAGTCCCTCCCATCGAAGAGCAGGAGAAGATTGTCGCCGAACTGGATTGCTTGACCGGTATCATTGAGAAGAAGAAACAACAACTGGAAGAGTTGGATAAGCTGGGCCAATCCATCTTCTACGATTTGTTCGGGGACCCTATTACCAACGAAAAGGGGTGGGTGAAGAAGAAGATAGGCTCGTTTTCTTCTTGTTTGGCTGGGGCAACCCCAAGTACAACTCACGAAGAATATTGGGAAAACGGCACAATCCCTTGGTTAAGTTCTGGCGAGGTTGGGAAAGGAAGGATTTATGGCACGGAGAAGAGAATAACACAAGTGGGATATGAGAGTTGTAGCACAAGACTTGTTCCGGCTCATACGCTTGTTATCGCAATGGCCGGACAGGGAAAAACAAGAGGCACTGCTGGGGTGGCGGAAATCCCATTATGCACCAATCAGTCTATTTGCTCCATCATCCCTAATGAGAAAGTCGCACTCGTGGATTTCCTCTATTACCAAATGCAGCAGATGTACAAGGACCTACGTTCTATATCAAATGGTGATGGTGGAAGAGGTGGCCTAAACCTCAAATTGATTGGAAACTATCCAGTCATAGTCCCACCTCTTTCCCTTCAAAACGAGTTCACACAGAAGATTGAAGCGATTGAGAAGCAAAAGGAGCTGGTAAAGCAGTCAATCATTGAAACCGAAACGCTCTTCAACAGCCGGATGGACTTCTGGTTCAACAACTGATTACGTTATGCGCAACTTTGACTACCTGCAAGACATAGATGCCCTCCGGGACCTGTATCGCTTCTGCTCCGCTGCGGAAGAGATGCAGAAGACGGACTATGACACCTGCGCCATCAACTGCCGGAAGGCGTTGGAGTGGCTGGTGAAGGCTATCTACACCTTGAAGCACATAGAGGTCAGCGACAAGGATCGACTCTATGAGCTGATGACCGGGGATCCGTTCGTCCAGTTCATTGACGATGACCGGCTGATGATGGCGGCTCACTATGTCCGCAAGGTCGGCAATAAAGGTGCGCATACAGGGGGAGTCAAGGGCGGTGAGGCTTACTTCTGCTTGCTTAACATCTACAATTTGGTCGGAGGCGTACTCCTCAAACTGAAAGTCCTTGAAACGCTTGCGCCGTTCAATAAGGACCTCATTCCCGACAAGGCCCAGCAGCCGGTTATTGCTCCTGTTGATGTCCCGGCTCCGGCTCCTGCTTTCGTGGAGAACGTGGATGCCGATGCGGTCAAGCACCCTGCACCGATTGACCTGGGGACCGATTACAGCGAGGCCCAGACACGCAAGTTCTTCATTGACCTGATGCTGAACGAGGCCGGATGGGATGTCCTGGACAAGGAAGGAGCCATCGTGCCTAGCAAGGCCGGAATTGAGATTGAGGTCTCTGGGATGCCGAACCAGTCTGGAACAGGCTATGTGGATTACGTCCTGTTCGGCGCAAATGGAAAGCCTCTTGCGGTCGTGGAAGCCAAGAGAACGACCAAGGACCCGGAAGTGGGCAAGCAGCAGGCCATCCTGTACGCTGACTGCTTGGAGAAGAAGTATGGTGTGAGGCCGGTCATCTACTACACCAACGGATACCGGACCTTTGTGATCGACGGGCTTGGCTACCCGGCACGAGAGATATTCAGCTTCCATACTGAAGAAGATTTGAATGTGCTCATCCAGCGCCGTGGCAGGAAGCCCATCACGGACTTGAAGGTGAATGACAACATCACCGACCGGGAGTACCAGAAGAGGGCCATACGTGCCGTATGCGAGCATCTCAATTCGTTCCATCGTCGTGGGTTGTTGGTGATGGCCACGGGTACTGGTAAGACACGAGTCGCAATCTCGTTGAGCGACGTCCTGATGCGGAATGGATGGGCAAAGAACATCCTTTTCTTGGCTGACCGGACCGCTCTCGTCAATCAGGCGCACAAGAACTTCGTGAAGCTCCTACCTAGTGCGACCACTTGCGTTTTGAGCGAGGATAAGGAGCCAGATATGAAGGCGCGACTAATGTTCTCCACATATCAGACGATGATCAATTACATCGACACGGACAGCAAGCAGTTCTCCGTGGGACGGTTCGATCTCGTTATCGTGGATGAGGTTCATCGCTCGATTTTCGGAAAGTATGCGGCCATCCTGGATTACTTTGACGCCTTGATTGTGGGCCTTACGGCTACACCGAGGGATGAGGTAGATCGAAGCACTTACGATACTTTCCAGATGGAGAGTGGCATTCCCAATTTCGCCTATGAACTTCAGGAAGCCGTGGATGACGGATACCTTGTTCCCTACAACGTTCTGTCTAGAACTACGGATATCTTGAAGAACGGCATCCGGTACAATGATCTCACGGACGAGGAGAAGGAACAGATGGAGGGTATTTGGCAGTACGAGAAGGCCAAGAAGGAAATCTACGATGGGGGAGACCCGGAGCAGAAGTATCACCGGGACATCCAGAGCAAGGAAATCTTCAAGTACATCTTCAACACCGACACCATTGACAAGGTTCTCGCCGACTTGATGACCAACGGCCTACGTGTGAATAGTGGAGACACCATCGGCAAGACCATCATCTTCGCATACAACCACCAGCACGCAGACCTCATCGTTCAGCGTTTCCATCTCCTGTATCCTGGGTTGGGTGATGACTTCTGCGTCCTTATTGACAATTACGTCAATTACGCACAGAGCCTCATCAACTCTTTTGAGGTTCGTGGGAAACTGCCGCAGATTGCAGTGTCCGTGGACATGTTGGACACCGGTATTGATGTGCCGGACATCCTTAACCTCGTGTTCTTCAAGCCGGTCCATAGCTACATCAAGTTCCACCAGATGATTGGTCGTGGCACGAGGCTTTCCCAGAACATCTTTGATGTGGGGGCGCATAAGAAGGAGTTCTACATCTTTGATTGGTGCGGGAACTTCGAGTTCTTCGGACAGAATCCGAAGGGGAAGGAGCCGTTGCCTGTGATGTCATTGACGGAGAGGTTATGTGGACTGCGACTTGATCTTGCTACCACTTTGCAGCATAGTCATTATCAGAGCGATACCTTTGCGAAAGGGCTTCACGATGAGCTGAAGGAGATTCTTCGGAATCAGATTATCGGTTTAAGTGATGCCAATATTTCGGTCCGGCAGCATTGGGCAATCGTGGACAAGTTCCGCAAGAAGGAAAGCTGGGTGTATGTGTCCAGCGTGGATGCCATCGAGATAAAGGAGCAGGTGGCGCCGCTTCTTGTGCCGGGCTTTGAGAATGAGGTTGCGAAGAAGTTTGACGTGCTGCTTCTTAACATCCAGCTCTCGCTCGTTGACAGCGACGTATCGGCGGAGAAGAGCAAGTTGTATGTTGAGAATACGGCTCAAAAGCTTCAGGAGAGGGCGTCCATTCCGCAGGTTGCTGCGAAGATGGCTCTCATCAACGAGATAGCTGATCACAAGTTCTGGGAGACTGCGACGTTGAGCAAACTTGAGTTTGTTCGGAAGGAGATTCGTGAGCTTGTCCAGTTCATCCTAGGGACTGAGAATAGGACGTTTACCATCAACATCGAGGACGCCGTCATGGACGGTGGAACATCTCTGGGAGTCGTTCCGACGATGACTTACAAGCAGCGGGTCATTGACTACCTTGCGAAGAATCGCGATCTTCCAGTCCTCAACAAGATCTTCAATATGGAACGACTGGAGGACAAGGATATCGACGAACTTGAGCGGATTCTTTGGGAAGAGCTTGGCACGAAGGAAGAATACCAGCGGTACGTGGAGAAGGGCAATATGATCTGCGGTGACAGCGTGGGCGCCTTCATCCGTGCGCAGATCGGCGTGGATAGGGTTGTTGCCGTTGATCGTTTCTCCAAGTTCCTGTCCGGCGCGAGCCTGAACACAATGCAGGAAGAATACCTGAAGACCATTATCACGTATGTTTGTGAGAATGGTGATATCACAGCGGGAACCCTGGTGAACGTCTCTCCCTTCAGCGAGTTCGACTGGTACGCCATCTTCGGCCAGAACCTCGTCTCCGTGCGGGATTATGTGAATAATCTGCACAATATCATCGTCCCGACGGAGGGGAGGATGAGGGCGTAGGGGTGTTCGTGGACAAGTCAGATGCATGATAGTAATTATTTGATATTATGGGATTCGAACCGACATCCGCCCAGCGAGCCATCTATGATTTTGTTGCTAACGGTACAGGAAATGGCATCATTGATGCTGTCGCCGGTGCCGGCAAGACAACCACGTTGATGGGGTGTGTGGATCACATCCCCAATATCAAGGATGTCTTGTGTTGTGCGTTCAATACTAGCATCAGAAAAGAAATACAAAAGAAATTCCAAGAAAAGGGAAAAACTGTTGCAGTCAAGACCATCCATAGTCTTGGGTTTCAAATTCTTCGGTCTTTCTACCAAGTAAAGATGGATAAAGAGAAGTACCGAAGGATTATCGAGAACAAGGAGTTCTTTGAATCATTGGTCCCTGAAATAGATCGGCTTCTCGATATTCACAATTTCCTCTCAATCGCTCAGATTAAAGCTCTTCAGGAAAGGAAAATAGATCTGACGTGGGATGAGAAGAACGCCTTGAACGAAAGCTCAGGATTCGTAAAAGAAGCAACATCCACAATCTTGGCAATTAACGACAAGTTCAGACTTACACTCTGTGAGTCTGACTTTGCCAGTTACAAAGAGATGGTCGACCACTTTATGCTTCTTGATAAGGGTTATTCCGATGAAGAACTGAATCTTTACAGGGTTCTTCATCAAAAACTCTTGAAAGAAGGTAATTCCATCGCCACTTCTGATAAAATCATTGACTACACGGATATGCTGTATCTCCCGACGCTCCTGCAATTGGAGTCAAAGGTTCAATACGGTTTTGTTTTCGTGGATGAGTGTCAAGATCTCTCTCGCGCCCAGCTCGCCATCGTCAAGAAGTATGTCCGTCCTGGCGGAAGAGTATTGGCCGTTGGTGACCCATATCAGTCCATTTATGGATTTGCGGGCGCGGACTCCGACTCTTTTGAGAATGTCAGGAAAGCCTTTGATTGCCAACCGTTATTACTCACGGATTGCTTCCGGTGTCCTCAATCGGTAATCAAGCTAGCTCAAACCATTCGAAGCGATATCAAAGGCTTCAAGACAGATGCTGGTATAACTCGGTTTTTGGAGAATCGCTTTGTCTTGGAGACCTTGCGGCCCGGGGACTTGGTGATATGCAGACATCGCCTTCCCTTGCTCTCGCTTGCGATGAAACTTGTGAACAGGGACATTCGGATTCATCTTCATCCTGATGAGGTTCAAGAGTTCATCGGGGACTATAAAAAATACTTCAGACCGTCTGAGCTTCTCAAGATACTGACAGAGGAATCGATAGAGCAATTCCTTTCCGTAGTAAGGGATCGCAATGTCAAACAGATCCAGAAAGAATGTGACAATGTAGACGCTGTCCTTCGGGAAATAAAGATAAAGGAAGAGACGCAACTGCTCAAGGAAAGCCTTGAGTTCTTCCTGAAGAAGTTTAAAGAATGGCAGCTCAACACCATCAACAGCATTCTCCTTCGGCTCAAGGAACTAATGTCATATCTGGGTGAGGACGCCATCAAGATATCCACGATTCACAGGGCAAAAGGACTTGAAGAAAAACGCGTGTTCATATTGGAATACAATAAGTTGCCGATTAAACGTATACTTCCTTGGGAGAACATACAGGAACGCAACCTTCACTATGTGGCAGTAACCCGACCTCAAAATGAGCTTTATCTCTGCGTCGAGGCTGTTGAACAGGACGAGTTAGATGAAACCGTTGAGAAAGAAGAGGAAGAGAACTCCGTTGATTTTGCGACGAACCCGCCGTTTATAATTGACGAAGAAACGCCCTCATCTATCCCTGTTGAGTCCCCTCATTTAGCAGTATCGCAAAATCGCATTCGAATCAATCCTATTATCACGATGAGCAATACTCCAAAGAAGTATTACTCTTTCGCCGATGTGGATCCGACTCCGTTCCCGGCCTTAAATACCCATCCTTTCCAAAAAGCGAAGTATTGGGCTATCTCAGAAGCTTTGCAGGATACTGAGTATTCCATCCATAATGTGGTGTGTACAAACTGGCTAGATGCATATTTCTTGGACAGTCCCAACGGTACTAGAATCTACGACGGCCATTACAATGCGGCCGGGACTTATAGGTTTATGCCGAGAGGGACGTATGACGATAATGAAGCAATCCTGGCTTATTTGAAAGATGAGTCAAATTACCCGATTGCATTTGAATACAAGCCGGAGAATGATGGTTTTGAGGCCGTCCACTCTATTATTACAGCCGGATGCCGAGAACACGGGATCCTCATAACCAACATTTACAGAGAAGGGTATAACATGGTTTATTGTCTCAAAACCCCTTCGGCCTATGCCTACCTTAAAATGGCTTTCAATGGGAATGGAGTCATAACTACACTGATGCCTTATTCCTCGCTTGGCAACGAAGACAAAGAACTGCAACAACTCCTTGAAATCATATCTCACCTATGGCAACGATAAAAGAGATTACCACAAAGTGTAAAGCCGGTGAAATTGAAGAGGCTTATGAGATTGCCCTACAGGATTGGCAGAATTCGCCGGATGATGTCTGGACTCAACGAGAAGTCGGTTGGGCTCTCTATTATTTGATTAAGAATGATGTAGAGAACAAGCAGAAAGAAGCTTTTTACGAGCATTTGGGCAAGTTGGGAGAATTGTCTTTGCTTGACTTGGCCGGCGATAGTATGATATATGAGAACGTTCTATGGAAACTGGCCGAGTTCGTTAAGAATATTCATGTCGAGGACTTTGCCACGATTTCTGAATTCTTTGTGAGGATTCAAGGGTATACGTTCCTCCCTTCCCGGCCGTATTCGCTACTCCTACAGAATAGCATCAAGTTCGAAGGCTGGAATCAACTCGCCGATTTCATCGACTGGTGGAATCTGGGCAACCTTCTTCCGGAAGACTATGAGCAATTCAAGCTCGAGAACGGACGTAAAATCATGTCATTGGCCGAAAGAGCGTATATCGCCTATTCCAAAGCACTTCTCAAACTTGGGGACCAAGCACGAATAGCGGGTTTTCTCCCCAAAATCGAAGCCTTGATGGACACTCATCCGGAAATGCTTTATCCTGGTTATTTCTGTGGTAAACTGTTGATTGCTCAGGGTGCAGGAAAAGAAGAAGCTCTAAAAAAGATAGTCCCTTTCGTTCGAAAGAAAAGCAATGAGTTCTGGGCCTGGCAATTGATGAGCGACATCTTCAGGGATGAACCAGACAAGCAGTTAGCTTGTCTACTGAGAGCAGTCCATTGTCAGACACAAGAATCCTTTCTCGGGAAAATTCGAATCCGTCTGGCAGAGAACTACATTCAACGGCAGGATTACCC
>Ga0247610_10007665_pt1 | contig 11034 bp, 7 predicted proteins | sample 174DNAGHGhighgp2_FD_193483 | JGI IMG/M metagenome (GOLD analysis project Ga0247610, IMG submission 193483) | Sheep rumen microbial communities from Palmerston North, Manawatu-Wanganui, New Zealand - 1742 DNA GHGhigh gp2 | ecosystem: Host-associated > Mammals > Digestive system > Stomach > Rumen ...
ACTGGTGTCCTATGCTGCCGTCCAGCATGAATCCGCCGTGGCCCTTGGCCTGCTCGGGGATAATCAGACTGCCGTCGTTATCCACTTTACCGGAGCGGATCAGAGTGCTCTCGTAGCGAAGCGAGGGAGAGTAGGAGAGGTATATGCGGTCGTAGTAGTTTCCCTTGAGGTTGAACCACCATCCGCGTACATTATAGTTCAGACCGATGCTCCCGACGGTGAGCGGGGTGCTGGCCTCGCGCATACCTTTATTATATAATGTCTCTGTCGTAACTGTTCCCTGAGTTGAGAGCAGGTAGGAGACGTCGGTGTTCTTCGTGTATTTGGCATCAGCCATAGATCCGATAAGGTCGATGCTGAAGGCAGAGGTCACCTTGAAGCGGATGCCGAGTTCTACGCCGTAGTAGTCCTTCTCCACACCCGTCATGCTCACGTATGTGAAACTGTTCACGTCGTCGTAGTAGTAGTTCTGCCACTCGTTCATGCGTGTGCCGTGGGCGAAGTAGCCAGTCAGGTTCATGCGCATCCAACTGAGGTTGAGCGCATAAGCTATCTCGGCACTGAGCATGTGCTCCACCTTCAGACCGTCAATGAAGTTATTGTTCATCTCAGGTGCCTGGAAAGCGCTGCCGCCGTATGAGGAGAAAGCCTGCGGAGCGTAAGTCATGTAGCCTACGCCGAAGCCCAGCACGTGACCTTTGCCCAGGTTCAGATTCGTTCCCATCTTGAAGCCGCCGTCGAGGAAGCGGGCTGTGCCGCTCTTGCCGTAGCTGTTGTCTGCGAAGAGGCCGTGCTTCATCTTACCGTCGCGCCACATCTGAGTGCCGCCTATCTTTGCGCTAATGAAGTTATAGCTGATGCCCTTCTCGCGGGTATATTGAGCCCAGAGCGTAGCCTTCTGAACCATTATGTTGAAGTCGTAGCCGAAGCGGTCGCCTACACCTACTGTCCCGTTCGGGCGGTTCAGGTCATATTGTACACGCGGGTCGGAGCCTGCGTAGGTTCCTACGGCGTAGTTGTTCGTGTTGTGCAGGTTTTCGGCTCCCAGCATGTCAGAGATGGTCTCATAGTGCATACCCTTGTTCGATGCAAGCTGGATACCAATCTGGAACTTGCGGTCGCGTTTGTTATCCCAACAGAGGGTTGATCCTAAGCCGAGAGCCAGATGGTCGTTGTGGCGTGCCAGCAGGTAATAGGCTGCGTCGCCGCCCACTTTGTTCATCTGCTGGTTGGCGTAATAGAGCTTGTCCCACTGAATCTGGCGGTTGGCCATGTCTGCTCTCCAGTAGTCATAGCTCTCCTGCCATGCGTTCAGGTCGTTGTTGGAGCCGTCTGTAGTTCCCCACACATCGTAGTTATACGAGGGGAAGTTCTTCCAATAGTCAGGCTTCGGGTTCTCGGAGTTGTTGTATTGCAGGCGTGTGCGACTGTCCATAGCGTATTTGCCATAGGCCGATGTAATCAGCTTCGTGTTGTCATTAATCTTATAGTCCCAGGTGAGAAGCAACGACGGCTCGAAGGCGTGAACAACGCGTGAGTTGCGCTTCTTGCCGTTCTGGTAGCCCCAGTAGGGGTTGTAGAAATAATTGTTTGCCAACCAATAGGCTTCGTCTGTCGAAGCACCCTGTTGAGCGCGTTCAGAGGGATTACCCCATGTGGCTATGTTGAGGCTGTGCTTGTCATTGAACACTTTCTGCAGCGATAGGAAATAAGCCACCGAGTTGTAGAAGGTTCCCTGCACGTTGGCTGTCTCCATATTGGCCCAGCGGTAGCCCACAGTGCCGAAGAACGCCCAGCCCTTCTGTGACAGTCCTGTGCCGAAGGTGTACATGGCGCGGGCCGTGTAGTTGCGGTTCAGGGCGGAGAGCGTCACCTTGTGTCCGGCGGCGTAGTTGGATGCTCGGAAGTTATAGTTGTTCGAGCCGCCCAGAGCTGCCATACCGAAGGTGTTGCTCTCGAACGGCGAGGCGTAGTCGATGCTGCGTGTGGCATCATTCATTCCGCCGATGGTGGAGAAACTGAAGCGGTTGTTCTCCGCGCTGTTCACCATCACTCCGTTCATATACACGTCGCTGTACTTCTGGTCAAAGGCGCGGTATTTGAAGCGCATCGGGCTGAACAGATAGCCTACGTTGCTCGTGTATAGGTTGGCACTGGAGTTGATCTGTATCACTTCCTGGCCGGCATCGGCATCTTCTTCCAGCTGAGACTCGGTGAAGATGAACGACGCGCTCTCCTCGCGAGCCGCACGCTCAGTCTCACTCATCGTCTGCGTCTGTGGCTGTTGGGCCATTGCTACGTCCGCAAGACCCATCAGGAAGGCTGCAAGTAGTAAGTTCTGTTTCATTGGTTGGTTTAAGTCAGTGTTTTTGCGCCACAAAGGAACAAAAAAATATTGGATTACGGAAAGAGATTGCACCTTTTTTTGGTCTAATGCAAAATTTTCTCATCTTTTTGCCCTTCCTATGATGAAAACTATTAACTTTGCGCCAAAATCGTAACATACAACCGAAGAATCGAGTCAGATATGCGTAAGAACATCCTTTTTACAGCTCTTTTCCTGCTGGCTGCGACGGCAGTTGCCCAGCAGCGGCAGATAGGCTTGTACGCCATTGTCTTTTACAATCTGGAGAACCTCTTTGACATCACTCACGATGAGGGCAAGAATGACTACGAGTACCTCCCCGACGGTGATAACCACTGGACGGAAATGAAGTACGACCACAAACTGAACAACATGAGTCAGGCTCTGTCGGACATGGGCACGAAGCGTCTGCCCGGCATCGGATGTGCCATCATCGGAGTCAGCGAGGTGGAGAACAAGCACTGTCTGTCTGACCTCGTGGCCCGTCCTGCTCTCTCCAAGCGCGGTTACAAGTTTATCCATATCGAGGGACCCGACCAGCGCGGCGTCGATTGCGGCCTGCTCTACCGTCCCGACTTCTTCCGTCCCGCTAAGACGTGGCTACAGCCTTATGTCCTCAACGAGCATATCACCCGCCCCACACGTGGATTCCTCACCGTTCAGGGCGAGATGGCAGGCGACAGCCTCACCGTCATCGTGTGCCACTGGCCCAGCCGCTTCTCCGGTTCCCCTGCCCGTGAGGCTGCCGGCACAATGGTTCGTGCCGAGAAGGACAGCATCCTCAAGGCAAACCCGAACATGAAGATTCTGGTTATGGGCGATATGAACGACGACCCGATGGACAAGTCTATGGCCAAGTGCCTCGGCGCACGCCGTAAGATCGCCGACGGAGCCAAGCCCGGCAACATGTACAACCCCTTCTGGCAAATGCTCCTCGATGGCCCCGGAACCCTCATGTATCAGGGCTCATGGAACCTCTTCGACCAGATTGTTATGACGCCCAACTGCCTTGACGCAGCCGACACCAAGGACTACCGCACCCTCACCTTCTATCAGGCAGAGATACAGCGTTTCCCCTATCTCATGCAGCAGGAAGGCAAGTACAAAGGTTCGCCTAAGCGCACCCACGCCTCGGGCGTGTGGCTCGACGGCTACAGCGACCACCTTCCCGTAGTCACCTATTTCTTGAAACAACAATAAGAAATAATGTAAAATGTAGAATAATCTGCTCAGAGCTTTCAATCGTTTAAAACATATCACTAAAGTTTTAATTTTTACTTTTTAATTTTTAATTTAATCATCTATGGTAAGCTACAAAGAGTTAGGCCTGGTGAACACCCGTGAGATGTTCAAGAAGGCAGTTGCGGGCGGCTATGCAATCCCCGCATTCAATTTCAACACTATGGAGCAGATGCAGGCCATCGTGCAGGCCGCTGTGGAGACCAAATCTCCCGTCATCATGCAGGTCAGCAAGGGTGCTCGTGCCTACGCTAACGGCACCATCCTCCGCTACATGGCACAGGGTGCTGTGGAATATGCCAAGGAACTGGGCTGCCCCAATCCTCAGATCGTGCTTCACCTGGACCACGGCGATAGCTTCGAGCTTTGCAAGGAGTGCATCGACAATGGTTTCTCCAGCGTCATGTTCGACGGCAGCGCTCTCCCCTATGAAGAGAACATCGCTATCACCAAGAAGGTCGTAGAGTATGCTCACAAGTATGACGTCACTGTCGAGGCAGAGCTCGGCGTGCTCGCCGGTGTTGAGGACGAGGTCAGTAGCGCTGTTAGCCACTACACCCGTCCCGAGGAAGTGGAAGACTTTAGTAAGCGTAGCGGTTGCGATAGCCTCGCCATCTCCATCGGCACCAGCCACGGCGCTTACAAGTTCACCCCTGAGCAGTGCACCCGTGACCCGAAGACCGGCAAACTCGTGCCTCCTCCCCTCGCTTTCAACATCCTGCATGAGATTGAGAAGCGCATCCCCGGCTTCCCCATCGTGCTCCACGGTTCCAGCTCCGTGCCTCAGGATGAGGTTGACACCATCAACAAGTATGGTGGCAAGCTGCCCGATGCAGTAGGTATCCCCGAGGAGCAGCTGCGCGAAGCCAGCAAGAGCGCTGTGTGCAAGATCAACATCGACTCAGACAGCCGCCTGGCTATGACTGCTGCTATCCGCAAGTACCTCGCTGAGAACCCCAGCCACTTCGATCCGCGTCAGTATCTTAAGCCCGCTCGCGAGAACATGAAGAAGATGTACATCCACAAGATTGTTGATGTGCTCGGCTCCAACGACAAACTCTAAAATCTCCCTTATTATTAATTAATGTAAGAAGCCGCTCCTCTTGGGGCGGCTTCTTTATTGAAAAATATCAGAAGGAGGTTGATACGGAGAAACTGAGCTTATTGAGGAGTCCTTGGCAGCCTTCGAGGACGTCACGCCACGTGGCATCGAAATTGCCGGTGTACCAGGGGTCAGCTACTTCGCCCGGGCGTTCGGTGTAGTCCATGAGGAGATGGATCTTGCCGTCTGGATCGTCTCCGCAAATCCGTTGTATGTTGCGGATGTTCCAGCGGTCCATCCCGATGAGTAGGTCGAAGCGGTCGTAGTCGGCGCGGGTCATCTGACGGGCAGTCTTGCCTCGGCACCCGATGCCGTGTTCTGCCAATTTCGCGCGGGCTGGGGGATAGACGGGGTTTCCAATCTCCTCGGTTGAGGTGGCTGCGGACTCGATATAGAACTGGTCTGCGAGACCGGCCTTCTCTACCAAGTCCTTCATTACGAACTCAGCCATCGGGCTGCGGCAGATATTGCCGTGACAGACGAACAAAATGGATGTAGCGGACTCTCCCCCCGCCCTCCCTTGTAGGGAGGGAGCAGAATGAGATTGGCAGGATAAATTCTCTTTATTCATAGTTCTCAATTCTACATTCTACATTTTACATTTGGTTTCTTCCCTTGTCCTCTAACTACTCCCCTCCATTTAGGGAGGGGCAGGGGGGAGAGTCCTCCTTAGTGGGGGCAGGGGGCGGTGGGGCAGTCCACCATGTATTTCCACTCGGAGTTGTTGTTGTAGGTCTTGACAACTACGGTGACGGTCCAGTCCGTGAAGTGGAGGCGCAGAGAGAACTTGTCCTGAAGGAAGTTGTTCTGGCCGGGCTTCGGGAATATCTGGCGCGATGGATCGGCTGTGGGGCCGTCATAGACTATGAAGTGGTCGGCCTGGCTGTAGGCGTCGCCGTGAAGGACGAAGTCTCCGCAATGCTGTCCCATGTTGTATGTCTGCTTGTGATCCAGCGGCTGTCCCATCTTACGCGGAGTGATGGTTCCGCCCTGACACGGGGGCAGGTCGGGCTTGAGCGGTATGTCGCGGCGGTCCTGCGGGGCTGTCATAAGCGTGTTTACGGGAGCGTTGCGCACCTTGGTGCTGTTAGAGCCGAACTGCGGCTTGGAGGCGGTGATGCTCAGTAGCTCGTCGCGCTGTAAGCCATCTACTGTGAACACGCCGTTGCCGCTGTTGGTGGGTGCGTGCCGTCCGGTTATGGAGGCGCTGATAGATAGGGCGCAGTCGGGGAGAACTTTGCCGTTGACGCCGTTGATAGTGCGGAATTCAAGAGAGACGAGGTTCGGAGTCATGCGAATCTTCTCCTTGTCCTTGAACTTAGGCACTACCTGACTGTGTTTCTTGTATGCCGGTTCTTTCTCGGAAATGATTTCTATGCGCGAGCCTTCCTTGGCTTTCACGGGGATAACGCCGTTACGGTTGCTTATCTCCTCTACGGTTTCGGTCTTGCCGCTCGGGTCAGTGATTTTGATACGGTTGCGTACACCCTCTACGGGACGGCCTGTAATGGAATCGACTATTACGAACTCGCAGGTGTAAGGCTCAGGTTCGAGCCATACGGTGCGGGTGTCATCGTCCTGGCGAACGAACTGTTCCACGGTGAAGGGGCCTCCCTCTAGGTCGCCGTCGTGGAAGTGAATCTTGCTGGCGTGGATGGCAACGGTGGCCAGCACGAACGCGCTATCGTATGCTGCGATGCCCTTGCCGTCAGTGCTGGTGTGTACGGTGCGCTGAATCTTGCGGCTGTTGTATGTCAGCGTGACGATGGCGGTGGCGTCGGGGATAGGCTGGCGTGTCTCCTTGTTCTTGACGAAGAAGGTGAAGCGCTGTTTTATCGGGCGCAGGGGCAGGGCGGTGGAGTCATTGGCTGCCACAAGCTCCTGACAGGGCGCGTCGGTGCGCAGGGTGTCTGCATACCCATGACAGTGAGCCGCAAGATCCACGGTGGCGCAGTAGCGCATCTGCGGTATTGTGGCTATGCCAGAGGCGTCAGCGCGGACGGAGTCGGTGTGCTCTTCGCCCAGCTCTTTGTAGCGATAGACAAGGGTGGCATCTGGCAGCGGGTCGCGTGTCTCCTCGTCGATGACTTGCACGTGGAGGTCTTCGCGGCGCGGCAACATTTTCAGATGCACGTTTCTGGTAGAGTGGAAGTTATGTTCTTCTCCAGCTGCGGCATAGCAGCCGCTCTTGGCTGTGAATGCGGCTTGGCTGAGGCAATAGAAGATGTAGCTGAACACGCTGCAGGGGAGGTCGCGGAACACGGTCTGTCCTGCGGAGTCCGTCTTCTGAGTGAGATTGATGGAATCGGTGGCGAAGAGCCGCGCGTCTTTCCAGAGGTAGTGAGCCCGGTAGTCGATGGTTACTGGCAGGCTGTCTATCGGAGCTTCGGTGTCCGGCTCAGTGCAGGTGACGGTGATATCCTTCTGACAGCGGATAAGCAACAAGAGTGGGAGTAACAGGAGGAGAAGCCACCACCAGCGACGATGCCCCTCTCTATCTCCCCCCGTGGGGGGGAGGACTGGCTGCGCGACGACGGGCTCAGGCTCAGGCTCTGGTTCCGGTTCTGGCTCAGGAATTGGTTCTGGTTCTGGCTCGGGTTCGGGAACAGGTTCCGGTTCCGGCTCCGGTTTGGGTGGAGTGAGATCTATGAGATATTCCTCTTGCCCCTCAACCACAGTGAAGGGGAAGGATTGTCCATCAAGCGTATAAATTGTATGTGTACTTCCAACCTCCAGCGGGTGGTCTGAGTGGAAGAGACCGTCTTGCCCTGTAGCTCGCAAATAGCCGGTCTGCGGGCTGTCTATATGGAAGGATGTGGCAGGCAGGCGCTCTCCGTCCAAGAGGAAGCCGATGCTAACGTTCTGCAGCTTCTGCTTCTGCAGGGTACTTCCCAGTTCGCCGCCCGGCGACTGATTGGGGAAACGGTAGCCCCAGGCTGCTATGCCGATGTCGTAGCCGTCGGCGGCAGCGCGGAAGAAGATATAGTCGTTGGACGGCAGGGTGAAGAGGGCGGCGGCCGTGCGATCGTCCATGGCTGCCTGTAGCGTTGCCTTGCGCTGGTTGTAAGCCTCTGCCACAGCCTCGCGTTCGGCTTCATCACCTTTGGTATAGGCTGTCCATCCGTCTCCCGGCAAGGTCCATTGCAGATAACCGACGCCCGTCTGCGGCTCGGCCAGAAGCAGGTTCGCGCTTTTGGCTTTGTTCCTGAGTTGGCTATATACCTGGGCTATAGGCACATGTTGGGGGAACAGCGGGGCGATGCCGCTTATGTTCAGCTTGATGTTCATTTAATGAAGGGTAGTTAAAGGGAAATGTAAAGGATAATAAAGAGGACGAGCCACGCGAAAAACGCGATTGGGACTGTCCATAAGAAGGCAGTGTGGCGCGTCTTGTGGCGAAAGAGCCACATTGCAGCACCTGCTCCGTAGGCTCCGCCGAGGACAGCTGTGCCAAGCAACACGGCCTCGGGAATACGCCAACGGCTATAGTAAGCAAAACGCTTGTCCTCTGCGTAGAAGAGGAACGCAATGATGTTCATTACGAACAGATAGGTATAGAGGAGAGTCATGTTTAAAGTTAAAAGGTTAAGGAGACTCTCCCCCCGCCCTCCCTTGTAGGGAGGGAGCGAAATGAGGACAAGGGGTGAAGAGTCATGGTTAATAATTATTGATAACTAAAGAGAATTATGTCAATTCTTGTCTTCTAATAACTCCCCGCCCTACAAGGGAGGGGCAGGGGGGAGGGTCTTATCCAAACAACAGGGCGCCGCCAAGCAGGTAGGTGCAGACCACGAGGGCGGCGATACCGAGGGCTCCGACCACTTCGAGGATGCGAGTAAGTAGGGTGGGGCGGTGGTAGGGATAGAACGAGTATTCGTCCTCCTCATCGTCCAGCTCGAACTCGATGGGTTTCATCTGCTCCTGTCCTACGGTGAGGGTCAACGTGGCAGGAAGTCCGGCCTTGTAGTCGGCGTGGCTGAGACGTGCCTGTCCGTTCTCGTCGAGATAAGCCAGAGTGTTGGGAGCGCCGGGCTGTGAGAAATGGGCTGTGGCGCCGCTGAGAGGCTTGTCGTCAGGCCCATAGACGGTGACGGTGATGTCCAGCTCGCTCTCTACGGTGACGAATGGCAGTTGGAAAACATACACCTGCTGGTCTGCATCGAGGTCAAACTGCTGAGTGGTGTTGCCTGTGAAGCCGTCGGTGACAGTCATCGGCTGTCCCTCTGGCACGGGCTGAAGTTGCACACGCCCTTGAGCATCAGTGACGTAAGAGCCTGTTACTCCGCCAACTGTGACCTTGATGGGGAACTGCTTGCAGATTTTGCCCTCCTTGTTCACCACCTCGATTATGGGCTGGAAGGGGCGCTTGGCAGGCTCCTCAGGCCTCTCTTCAGGCTTCTCGGGGGGAAAGACTTCTTCAGGTTTCTCTATGGGCTTTTCGGGGGCTTTCTCCTCTTCCTTGGTGATATGGAAGGTGAAGGTGTTTTCGCCCGCGATGAGCGGCTGCTGCTGGGTTTCGTTGTCGAGGCTTACGGTGCAGAGGGCGGCTTCGGGGTCTATGGGGAGCGTTGTGGCGCAAACGCCCATCTCGTTGGTGGTGAGGGTGATGTCGCGCCCCTTGTACTGCACTCTGACGGTCGCGCCGGCGTAGGGGAGACCGTTGAGAGTGGCGTTGATCTGCACGCGGGTGAACGCCGTGATGTCTATCTGCACGTGACCCTGACCAGGAAGGACGGTGATGTGCTGTTTCACAGTATCTGCCTCAACGTCAAACTCATAACCTACAGGCAGGTCGCCGAGGTCGGTCGTTCCTTCGGCGTTGGTTTGACGACGGTAGCCATTAAGACGGAAGTCGTGGTTCGGGGCCGGTTCGCCATCGTAGAGCAGTTCGATTACCACATGCTCCGTCTGTGTCTTCGGTGCCGTGGTGCCGGAGGCAGCTCCGCTGTTGATGCGTTCGGGATACCTGTAGCCCCAGGCTGTGAGACGAATGAGCAGGTGTCCGGCGGCGTCGGCTTTGTAATAGACGAAACTCTCGTCAGGCACAGTGAGTACCCTCTGAGCCATCTGCTGGTTCGAGGCGAAGCGGGCAGCCACAGCGTTCATGCGGCGGTGCCACTCGTCGGTGACCTCCTGACGCATCAGCGGGTCGCCCTCAGCGAGCGACGTCCACCCGTCGCCGGGAAGCTCCCATTGCAGATATTCGTGGCCAGGCGTGCGCTCGGTGAAGAGCTGTTCGTCGCCGGTGCCAAACTGTTTCTTCAGGGCTGTATATACGCGGTCGTAATCGTCGCCGATTAGGCACGAGACGCCTGCTGACTTTATCTTTATGTTCATCCTAAGTATTTTATGATTTAAAGATTTTATATTTTAGGATTTAGGCTTTAGAAGTCTTTGAGAGCTTCCTTGATTTCGTTGGCGGCGCGCACCACTTCGTCAATGCTTCTGAATGGCTTGTATCGCTGCAGGATATTATCAACTATAGGCTTGGTGTTTTCGTCATAATAGCGTTTGACGGCATCCACAGCCAGTTGCTCTTTGCGGTTGAGGGTGTTGTTGTAGCCGTCGCTGGTGCGGCAGGTCCACAGCTTCACTTCGTCGTCGTTGATAAGGCGTAGCAGTTCCTCTTGTGCGGCGGACTTGCCGGCACGTTTGGGAGCTGGCGCAGGCTCTTCCTGTATCACTTGCTGACTGCCCTCGTCATCTTTCTCTATTACTTTTTTCTCTTTTATCTTCTCACTTTCCTCCGCTTTGCGTTTAGCCTCCTCCTCAGCTCTTCTTTTTGCTTCCTCCTCAGCGATTTTCTTGAGTCTGTCTCCGATTTCTTCGGCTTCACTCTGCTCAGGAGTTACCTCATCGATAACGTCAGGGACATCAACCATAACGGTGTCGGCTATCTCCTGTTTCTCATCTGAGATTCCTGAGCCAGAGCCTTTGGAAATGAGGGCTTTAATTCCCATAAAGAGAAGAATAGCCAAGAGCAGACCGAGCGCAGCAAACAGCCACTTTCTCCATTGACCATTGACCATTGACCATTGACCATTATTATTTGGCTGGCTACTGGTTGATGGTTGGGTGGAAGTTGAGGGTGCGGGTGGCGGGGTGAAACGCGGTGTGGAGGGTTGTCCAGAGCCGCCGCTCGGCTTCTGTATTGCTTTGATGAAGTCGGGGATGTCATAAGTGTCTCCAGGCCCCTCTCCGACTCCACCCGTGGGGGGGAGAGAACCTGCGGGGGGGACAGTTCCTGTGGGAGGCACGGTTCCAGCGGGTGGCACTGCTTCTGTAGTGGGGGGAACAACTGTTGCGTCCGGCTTATCTAATGAGGCCC
>Ga0247610_10007666_pt1 | contig 11034 bp, 10 predicted proteins | sample 174DNAGHGhighgp2_FD_193483 | JGI IMG/M metagenome (GOLD analysis project Ga0247610, IMG submission 193483) | Sheep rumen microbial communities from Palmerston North, Manawatu-Wanganui, New Zealand - 1742 DNA GHGhigh gp2 | ecosystem: Host-associated > Mammals > Digestive system > Stomach > Rumen...
TTTTTCCTTCTAAGTCCGATGTTGGATAAGAAATATATAATTTATCTTTAGCTGTTGAAAGAGCTTTATACATATTAAAGTACTCTTGTTTTAACAATTTTTTAGTATCTTTAGCTATTTCAACACCATTTTCTAATAGCAATTCACGTTCTTTATCATTTAAGAAACCTTCACTAGAAAATGTCTTAGGAAAGCTTCCATCATTTACACCAACAATAAACAAGTATTCAATATCGGCATTTCTTGTTCTTTCAGCATCGCCAATAATCACTTCATCCTTTGTTGTTGGAATAACACTAATTTCCTGATTAGATATTCCAATTTTAAATACAGATTTAAATTTATCAAATGATACTTGTTCATCACCAATTGTTGCTACCATTTCATCAAGAATATTTATAAAAATATCACATACTTGAGAATACTCCGTTGCAAATCTATAGTCTTCACTATTTTGTTTTTCTATAAGTTTAGAAATCTTTGCTTCTAAGTTATCAAAAACATTAATAGATGATAAGAACTCATACAAACTTGTAGCAATTTCTTTTACTGTCTTTCTTCCATCAAAATTATTCTTAAATGCAATTATTGGTATGACAATTTGTTCTCGAATACTATTAATCTTTTCTAAATTAACATCTTCAATAATAAAATCTTCTTCCCATTTTTTACCTTTTATGCCCCATTTTAAAACATAGTTTTCAATTAAATCTATATCATTTTCATCTTCAATGTTAGTAAGACCTGTCTTTAAATAAGTAAACATTGCTTCATATTGATAATTATTAGAAATAATATCAAAAAACGATAAAATCAATGTCATAAGTGGTTCTTGTGAAAGACTTTTCTTATTATCTAAGAAGTATGGTATACCATAAGTTGGGAATATCAATTTAAAAATATTCTTATATACATCTATATCTCTAGTTAAAACTGCAATATTAGAAAATCTAATATTTTCATTACTTCTTAGCAATCTTATTATTTCTTTTGCAATACTTTCAATTTCTTCATGAAGATTATTATAAGAAGAAACAAATATATTGTTAGTATCTTTATCATATTTTTCATAAGGCACTTTAAATATATTTGCTTCTAAATACCTTAGCTCTTCATTGTTAAAACGTAACACTTTGTCAAAAACGATATCTTCGTCTTGCTTATTAGATAGTTTTCTTAGTTTATCAACATTAATATTATTAAGTTCAAATATCTCATCTTTATCACTTATCATTGAAATAGTAACATCACATTTTTTATCAAGTGCCTTAATAATTTCTAATTCTTGAGGTATAAAACCATCAAACTCGTCAATCCATACTTTAGCGCCATCTAAATAATAGTCTCTATTGTTAATAACTTCTGCAAGAATTGTCAAGTCATCATTACTATCTACATAAATGTCAGAAATCCTTTTTTGATATTCTTCATATATCAAGTTTAAATCATGCATTTTTCTATTTAGATATTCATTTTTGAAATCAATATCTTTAATAGTTTCTGGCATAATGTTGTATCTTTTAAACTCAGAAATCTCATCAACTACTGTTTGTACAAGTCCAACATTATTAGAAACCCCATTTAAAACAAGTAAGTCCTTTTCCAGTTTAAGCATGATAAAATATATAAGCATTGATTCTCCAGGAACTTTTAAAGGATTAACATTTATATTGTTTTCATTGAAAATCTTGTAGCACAAACGTTTAAATGATAATACTTGCGTTCCAATAACACCATTCTTACCTATGACATTTATTAGTCTCTTTTCAGCTTCAAAAGAAAACTGTTCTGGGACAATATATATTATCGGCTTATCAAAACCTGATTCTATACAATTTTTAATTTCATCTAATACTTTAGTAGACTTACCAGTACCAGATCTTCCTAAAATAAATCTCATATTTCACCTTCAAATAGATTATTTACTATATTTTATACAAATATATATAATCTATCAATATACATAATCTTTAAAAATAATAATTGACAATTGTGAAAATAAAACATATACTAATATTTGTACGAAATACATATTCCTCCTTAGCTCAGTTGGTAGAGCGCTCGGCTGTTAACCGATAGGTCATAGGTTCGAGTCCTACAGGGGGAGCCAAAAAGACAGTAGCTTTGCTACTGTCTTTTTATATTCTTTAATGTGGTTTTCTTTCTAGTTCATCAATGCAATTGATAATCCACAAAGAACCTTCTTCTCCTTCTATATATGAATCATTACGAGATAACACTATACCATATCGAATCTCTTCTTGAAATTCTATAAGCCCCTCAACAATTTCATTTGTATTTTCATTTATAACATACATTTCTATGCTTATACGAGGCATATAAGATATTGTTTTAAGACCTTTTTCATCTCGTTCTATAACATCCCAATTATTATCAAATATAATAATATCCTTATATACTTGCTTTAATCCTTGATTTTTCATTTCTTCATATTTTTTTACTTGATTCTCATATAAACTATTTGAAACAAATGGTTTAATCGCTTCTATATCACCATCATTAATAAATTGAAAATATTTAAGCACCTTTTCTTTAATACCATCATCTAAATCATCAAGAATTGCATATTCATCATCTTTAATCATAAACTTCTCCTTATTTAAATAAATTCTTAAATAATTTATTTAGTCCTTTGTCTATTACTTTGTTTGCAGCTTTATTAGCAACTTTCTTACCTAATTTATTTACTGGGTTGTTAGCTTTAGCTTTTTCTTCTTCCTTTTTCTTCTTAGCTTCTTCTCTTTCTTTTTCCTTTTTAGCCTTTTCAGCTTCTTTCTCTTCTTTTTCTTTTTGTTTTTGAAGAGCTAGTTCTTGTTTTTGTCTTTCTTTTTCTTCTTGCTCAGCTTTCTTCTTTTCTTCTGCTTCTAATCTTTCTTTTTCTTTTTGCTCAGCTATTGCCCTTTCTTCTTCAGCTTTAGCAGTTTGCTCTGCACTTATTTGTTCAAAAGCAGATTCGCTATCTACTGCATCATCATATTTGCCATAGAACTCACTTCTACTCATCATCATAAGTCTCATAGGCATTTCAATTGCACCCATGTTACTTTGTGGTGGTAAAATTGTAGCTTTTTCAACAACACTAGGATCACCTTTCTCTGTAGCAAAAGAAATTAAAGCCTCACCGGTTCCTAGTCCTAAGATTGCTTCTTCAGTATCAAATTCTGGATTTGTTCTAAATGAATTTGCAACTGCTTTAACAATCTTTTGATCTGCAGGTGTATACGCTCTTAATGTGTGTTGAACTTTATTTGATAATTGAGCTAATATTTCATTTGGTATATCATTTGGTGTTTGTGAAATAAAGAATAATCCAATTCCTTTTGAACGAATTAGTTTTACTATTTGTGTAATCTTCGTAAGCATATATGCTGGAAGTTCATTAAATAGTAAATGTGCTTCATCAAAGAAGAATACAATTTTTGGTTTATCTAAATCACCAACTTCTGGCAATGTATTATTTAATGTTGATAATAGCCATAACATAAATGTTGCATATAGATTTGGTTGCTTAAATAACTCAACAGCGTGAAGTATGTTAATATTTCCATTTCCAGACACTCTATCTACTTTTAGAAAATCATTTATATCTAATGCTGGCTCACCAAAGAATTTGTTTCCACCTTGATCTTCTAATTGAATAATACTTCTTTGTATACTACCTATACTTTGAGCAGACATGTTACCATAGCTAATTGTATATTCTTGTCTTTTTTCACCAACATAATTCAATAAAGTACGTAAATCTTTTAAGTCTATTACTGGCATTCCTTTATCTCTTGCAATTCTAAGAGCAAGCGCTAATACTCCTTCTTGTACTTCTGATAGTCCAAGCATCCTAGATAGGATAACAGTATCTATTTCTTCAATCTTTGCACGAACTGGATGTCCATCTTTTCCAAATACATCCCAAAATACTACCGGAAATCCTTTATAGTTAAAATCATTTATTCCTAATCCAGCAAGTCTTGAATTTAGTTTTTCCGTTGCTTCACCAGGTAAGCAAGTTCCTGCTAAATCTCCCTTAATATCTGAAAGGAATACTGGTACTCCCATCTCACTAAAACTTTCGGCCATTACTTTAAGAGTAATTGTTTTACCACTACCTGTTGCTCCAGTAATTAATCCATGACGATTTGCCATCTGTGGAAGAATAAATAATTCCTTGTCTCCAGATTTTCCAACTAATACTTTTCCATCTTTTAACATACATTCACGTCCTTTAATTATATTAAGATAATATGTTTTCAGTTCTTGCCTTAACAAGATAATTTTATTATACTGATGTGATTTTTTCAATACTTCAATTGTTAACATATTTGTAAACATAACTTAATCTAATTTCCAATACTACTATGATATACTTATATATGTAAATTTATGTCTTTAAGGAGATATGTTATGGAAGTTTTAATCTTTCTTATATTTATAATAATTATAATTATAGCAACTAACGTAAAAAAAGTGCCACCAAATACTGTTATTATTATTGATAGAAATTCACATTATCTTAAAACTAAACGTTATGGTCATTATTGGTTTAATAGATCTATAGATAGAATAACAACTGAAATATCAACAAACCCTGTAATACAAAATTATACAAACATATTTAAAACACATGATGATGCATATTATGAATTAAACTATATGGTTTCATATAAGGCTGTAGATTTGGAAATGGTTCTTTCTTCATTAAAAGATAGCCATAGAAGCATATATGATGTTATTAACTGCTCTGTTGAAACTGTTGTAGCTACTTTTTCAGAAAAAGACGTTTTAAAAGGTATTATGAATAATCAAGAGATATTCTTTAAACAACTAGAAGCTATGCTAGAACCATTCTATATAGATGCTACTTCTTTTAGAGTGTTAAACTATAGAAAAGTCACGAATGACTACGGAAGCGCGCATAAGTTCAATAGGCACATCTCTTCAAGTGAGAATCCAGTTGATGGAAATTATGGAGATGAAGATGACCCATTTAGATCATTATAAAAAATTAAGGTTTACATTTTTGTAAACCTTTTTTTATGCAAATATATATAAAATAAGTAATCACCTCAAATTTCGTTTACTTTTTATGTTAATCATGATATAATTATGTTAAGTTTTACAAAAGATAAGAGGTGATGCATATGAATACTTTTATGTATTTTAAAAAGTTATTTATGACTTTTATTTTTGTGTGCTTAATTATTTCTAATGTTTCATATGCATTTGAAAACAAAATTTCTTCGACTATTGATGACAATTCAATTGTTGATACACGTACTACAAGAAATATAAAATTTCATGTTGATAATCACAATAGTCCAATTTATTATAAAGGTTTTAAATATAGATTAACTGGAAATGACTTTTTCTTAAACATTTCAAAATTATCAGGAAAGCAAAATATTGTTTTCAAAAATGATAATGATGAAGAATTCATTTTCACATATTACTTTGCAGATAAAGATGGTTATATTGATGATTATGAATTGGTCAGTGGTAAAGATTTAAATTGTTATCTAACAACTTACGATGATATTCAAATTATTTATACAGACACAGAACTAAATACTGTATCTATTCTTAAAGATTATTTAGGACAAATACCAACTAATATGTATAAGAACTTACATACCATCAAGATGGTACCATACTCAAATACATTAAATATTGCGGGTAGCACAAAAGATGGACGTATTACTTTATATAACTTTACAAAGTATGATACAAAAACACAGCAAAATATAATATTCCATGAAGTATCACATGTGTGGGCAAATGATTTGATTGAAAAAGGATTAATTGATGAAAGTTTTTCTAATTATAATAATGTAATATCAAAAGATAACAATTTTATTAGTAAATATGCTGCAGACTTTGCAAATACACATGATGGTAAATTAAGTGAAGACTTTGCCGACAGTATGGCCTTCTATTTAATTAACAAAGAAACCTTTGCATCTACATATCCAAATAGAACTGAGTATTTAAAAGAGCTTATAAATAATAGTGTTTAATACTATTATTTATAAGCTTCTAATCTGTTTATCGTAATTCCCTTACTTGAAAATTTAGCTTCATATTCTGTAGGAATATTTCCTTCTATCATGTTACTATATAAATCTGTAGTAACATTTTTTAATGTGTATCCTGCTTCTTTAAAACTTTCAATTGAAAATTCAAATAAGCTATCATTATCTGTTTTTTGGAATATCTGTTTTTCTCCTTTAAATATTTGATCATATCTATCTAAAAATTGTTTTGATGTAAGTCTTCTTTTAGCATGTTTAGCTTTTGGCCAAGGATCTGAAAAATTCAAATATATCCTACTTATTTCTTTATCAAATACTTCAGAAATTTTAGTTGCATCCATCCTAATTAGTCTTAGGTTAATTGGTTTATCGTCTCCTAATGTTTCTAATTTTTTAATTGCTTTATATATAACACTATCATACATTTCAATTCCAATAAAATTAATATCTGGATTTGCTATCGCCATATTAATAATAAAATTGCCATGCCCCATACCAATTTCTATATGAATATCATTTGTGTTATTAAATTCTTCTTGCCATTTTCCTTTATATTTTTCAGGTTCATGAATTATGTAATCTGAATTATTAACATAATCAGTTGCACCTTTGATATTTTTTAATCTCATCCTATAACCTCGTTAGATATATTTGCTAAAATATTGATATTTAGCATTCCATATTATATAATACATGTGTATGTTGTGCAAGAAGACTATTAGACTAAAATCAACAAAATAGTCATATTGATCGCACTATTTATACTTAAATATTAACACATTTAAGTAAATATAAGGAGGATAAAAAATGAAAAAAATTATATCTTTATTATTAGTAGTTTCAATTTTATTTAGCTTTTCAGTAGCTTTTGCTGATGTTATAGCTCCTACTGAACCAGTTGCATCTGGTGAAGTTATAACTGAAGATGTTCCAGAAGTAGTAGTTGAAGAAGTTAAAGAAGAAAGTGGCGAACCTGCTAAAACAGTTGCTCAAACTTCTGGCGAAGAAGTTTCAACACAAATAGTTGAAAATGAAGAAGTTGTTGAAGAAGCAAAGAATCCTAGCCCACTAGGTGCTATAATTGCTATTGTTGTAGTAATTGTTATAGTTGTTTTAGTTGCTCTAGTTAGCAAAGGAAACTAATTAAATTTTTAAAAATAAAAAAGATGGATTTTTTAATCCATCTTTTTTTGTATGAATTGATTTTCTTTTAAAACATAAGTTAAAGCAAAATATACAATTACTCCTATACCAGCACCAATGCATACTCTTAATAAGTCTTTAATCATTGTACCTGATAATACATCTCCTAATAAGGTATTGGTACCAATTACTATAAATGTCATAACTATAGAAGAAATTAGTATTTTAACTACACTTATTACTATTTCTTTAGTAATAATACCTTTGCATTGATAATTTAAAATAGTTGTTAAAACAACACCATTTATAATCGCATTTAATGCTGTAGCAAGTGCTAATCCTTTATACTCTAAAGATGACTTACTTAAAAAATAACATAGTACTAAATTTGTAACTATAACACATATACCAACTATAAGTGGTACTTTTGTATTTTGCCTTGCATAAAATGCTTTGTTCATTATTTCTACAAGTCCTGCTCCAATTATTCCTATTGCATAATAGAATAATGCACCAGATGTTAATAAAGTTGCTAAACTTGTAAATTCTCCTCTTTCATAGAAAATCGAGACAATATCTTTGCTATAAATCATAATACCTATAGTTAGTGGTATTAATAAAAACGTAAGTAATTTAATTGATCTATGCATTAGAGCTATAAATCCTGAATTATCTTCTTTTGAATTTTCCTTTGATAGCTCAGGAAAAATAATATTTCCAATCGCATATGTAAATATGCCATAAACTACAACATATAGCTTATATGCATATTCTAAACTAGCCAAACCTCCTTCTTTCATTGAGGAAGCAAAGTTCATAGAAACTAGATTATTTATTGGTAAAACTGCTGTACTAATTAATATTGGTATAGCAAGCTTAAATACTTTTTTAAGATTTGGATCATCTTTTTGAATTGAAAATTTAAACTTAAATCCAAATTTTTTTGCAAATGGAAGTTGAATTGCAAGTTGTAAAAACCACGCAAAAACTACAAAATAACAGAGTCCTTGAATTCCTGTTTTTTGACTAAACAGTAATAAAAATAATATTACCGCTAAATTAGATATACCCGAAATACTTGCTGGTATATTGTACTCTCCATAACTTTGTAAAAAGCCAACGAATGAAAAAGCCAAAGCTGTAAAAATTATCATTGGGAATGTAATTCGTACTAAATTTACAGTAAGTATGTAAGTTGTCTCATCAAATCCTCCAGCAAATAATTTAACCAGTGCTGGAGCAAATATAATACCTAAAACAGATATCAATGTAGATATACAAGCTACTACATTTATAAAATTAGAAGCAAACGAATTTGCTTTATCTTTACCATCTTTTTGAAGAACTTCATTAAACACCGGAATAAAAGTCGATGTTATTGCAGAGCTTAAAACAATATCAACAATTTGAGTAGGTATTTTAAGTGCTGCAAAATAAGCTGTTGCTTCAATTCCTGTACCATATACTTTTGCGAATACAACATCTCTAAGAAGTCCTAAAACTTTGGCAATAGCTGTTAATATAAAAACAGTACTTAAAGTTCTAACAATACTCTTCTTCATTCATTTTCACCATTATCTTCTAACTTTTTGAATCTTTTCAACATTAATATCTCCAAAAAGAGAATCTTGTGTTACTTTGATACGACTCATTCTAGATAATTCAAGCAAACTTAAAAATGCTGTTACAATTTCTGATTTTTCTTGTTTCTTAATGTTAAACAATTTATTAAATACAAACTTAGGCGTTCTAAGTAAGTGTTTAATAATCTGTCTAATTTTAGATTGAACTGTGTACTTTTCAGAGACTGCAAGTTTTTTAATATTGTCTGCTTGTAAATTTCTCTTATCAGCTTCTTTTTGAAGAAAATCTGCATACATCTGTGGTATCAAATCACTATCAAACGTTTTATCTAATTTTGTTTTTGGTAAATCAAGTTTAGAAGGTAATTTGAAGTATCTTTTATGATATGCTTCTAATCTTTCTCTCAAAGAAAATGTATATTCCTTATACTTTTTATATTCAACAAGAAGTTTAACCAAGTCAAACTCACTTTCTTCATCATCTTCAATAGGTTGAAGTGATGGAAGTAAAGACTTAGATTTTAAATATATAAGTCTTGATGCCATAACAATAAACTCGGAAGTAACTTCCAAGTTCATCTTTTGCATTTCTTTAAGATATTCTAAATATTGATCCGTTATAACTGATATTTTGATGTCCATAATATCCATCTTGTTCTTTTCTACAAGATGCATAAGTAAATCAAGTGGGCCTTCAAAATTTTCAATTTTTATACTATATTGTTCCATTTACTTCCTCTATATTAATTATTCTGCTTTATCAAATTCAATTTGTTTAATTGTGTCCATAACTAGTGACATAAAGTTTTGCTCTATTTTACTTGCAACATCTAAAACTTCCTCATGAGTTGGAATTCCACCTTCAGAGCCTGCAACATTAGTAATGCAAGAAATACCAAGAACTTCCATACCTGCATGAGCAGCAACTATTACTTCTGGTACTGTTGACATACCAACAGCATTTGCTCCAAGAGTAATTAACATTCTAACTTCTGCGTCTGTTTCATATTGTGGACCAGTCATAAAAGCATAAATACCTTCTTTAATATCAACACCAAGTTCTTTAGCAACTTGTTTTGTGATACTAATTAATTGTTTATTATATGCTTCTTTCATTGATGGGAATCTTGGTCCAAATAATTCATAGTTTTTACCAATAAGTGGTGAACTTCCACTTAAATTTATATGATCTCTAATTATCATTAGGTCACCAGGTTTAAATGTAGGATTAAGTCCTCCTGCAGCGTTTGTACAAATTAGAACTGTAACACCTAACATTTCAAACACTCTAATTGGAAATGTTATTTCTTGCATAGAATATCCTTCATAATAATGAAGTCTTCCTTGCATAGCAACAACCTTTTTATCATATATTGTTCCAAATATTAATTTACCTTCATGACCTTCTACTGTAGAAGATTTAAAATATGGTATTTCACCATAGCTTAGTTCAATTCTATCTTGAATCTCATAGGCTAGATTTCCAAGCCCAGAACCCAAAATAATAGCTACTTCTGGATTATAACCTACTTGCAATTTAATATAATTAACTGCTTCCATAACTTTAACGTCCATACTATCCATACTTATAATTCCTCCTTAGTATATAAGATGATATTACTCACCATAATAATTATCATTCATTTGAGGTAAATTGTCAATCGCTTTTGATATGTGATCATAGGTATAACCCTTACCGAATTAAGAATTTTTTGACTTTTAATAAATCCGGTGTGGTCTTATATTTTTTAAGTGCTAATTCAATGCAACACTGTTCTTCAAATTCAGAGACTTCTTCTGTATCTACATATCTATCTATAATATGTTCTGGAACTCCTTTTCGATATAAATCATTTTTGATTCCACTTGCAGAAGATTTCTTTAATCTCATAACATTTTCAATGTATTTTATGGTATATCTCTCATCATTTAAGTAGTCTGCTTCTTGCAAATACTCTAGTACTTCATCAATATAATCTTCACTAAACTTAAGCGTTTGACATTTTCTTTTAGTTTCAGCAACTGTACGCATTTTGTATAATATATAATTCATTATTTTGTCATCTACAATCACTTATTTCACCCCACTATTAGAAATGGAGGCTTTATAGCCTCCATTATATTATTCTTCATCCTCATCAAATTCTTCTTCGTCATCATCCTGAATACTATCTAATTCATCATCAAGTGATTTATCAAAAGCATCTGATATATTAGCACGAATCTTTCCTTCAACTTCAGCTAGAACCTCAGGATTATTCTCT
>Ga0247610_10007667_pt1 | contig 11034 bp, 10 predicted proteins | sample 174DNAGHGhighgp2_FD_193483 | JGI IMG/M metagenome (GOLD analysis project Ga0247610, IMG submission 193483) | Sheep rumen microbial communities from Palmerston North, Manawatu-Wanganui, New Zealand - 1742 DNA GHGhigh gp2 | ecosystem: Host-associated > Mammals > Digestive system > Stomach > Rumen...
TAAAAATAACAATGGTAACCCATGAGGTGTTCTTTTATCTTGAGGAATAATATTTTTAATCGCATTTGCAACTGCTTTCTCATATGGTGAAATTACCAGAGTAAGAACTAAGAGTGCAAATACAGGATTAGCAGGATGGAGTGAAAGATATGTAGGATACAACTTTAGTCGTTTCTTGAAAATTGTTTATCCGTTCTTCTACTACTCTATAGATGTAACCGTAATGTCACTCTTCTTTGCTGAAGCCTTATATTGCATTAATCCTGCATTTATACAACCGGGAGCTAGTGTACCGTCTATTACAGGTCAAAGTTTCTGAGGATTGTTAGGTATAGGATTTAGTTTATCTTTACTATTAGTATTAGCAAACTGAATCAGTGATACATTTGTAAGTAAATCATTAGGAGTTATCTCATTAGTTAAATTCATGCCAATCATGATAGTTATCATATTTGGTATATGGGGCGGAGTTAAAACTGGTGGTGGATTATTCAATCCAACAAACTATGATCCTACAGGACCATATACAGGTGTATTTAATATTGAAGGTGTATTTATTTCATTACCTGCAATTATGTTTGCTTTTGACTCATTCTTAATTGTAGGAAATGTTGCTTCAAGTGTTAAAAACCCAACTCGTAACATACCATTATCAGTTATTATCTCAATGATTATTTCTGGAAGCTGTTATATCTTAGTAACCGTTTCACAATTAGTTTGTGGATGTTCAAACCCATATGTACTATTTAGTATTATCTTTAAAGATAATGAAACTTTAAGAGTTACATTTACTGTAATCGTATCAGTATTAATGTCTGTGGCTATATTTGGTATAGCTACTGCAAAATGTACTGCAGGAATTAGAGCTGCTCAATCAGCAATAAATGAAGAAATCATCATTGGTCACAGATGATTAAAGAAATTAACTCAGAACAACAGAAGTAAACTTGCTGGTGGGTGCATAATATTCACATTTGTTGTGATGTTCTGATATTTAATTATTGGTATAACTTCTGCTGTATTATCTACTGATCAGATATTAGACGGAATGGTAAATGTCGTTGTATTATTGATGTTTACTATTTATGGTTTTGTTGCTTTAATGTCAGTAATTAACCGTAAAACTCATAGAGTTCCAACTTCGGAAGTTAAATATCAAAAAGGACAAGCTCCTTTAGCAATTATAGGTGCTGTTGGCTGCTTTATTGTCCCACTATATCAAATGGGATATGTATTCTTATATGGAGCAATAACTAAGAGTACTGCTGAATTTACAGCATGAGGTTTATTCTGAGATAATCAAACTGTTTTACCTTATTGGATTGTTGCTATTATCTTCTGGTGTGGTGTTCTATTATTTATATCGATGCCATTCTTAAATGATTTATTCATTAAAGCAACAAATAAGAATTATAAACACGCTTTATTGTGACAAAAAGTTAAAACTATTGATGAGATAGTTATTAAAAAATAGTTTAAGTATTTAAATATCTAAATCATCAAGTCTTTAAATATCGTTATGCTTACGACGCATTTTATTTAATGTATAATCGTGGTCTTCTTGTGTAGTACCATGTTTCTTTATTATGATTGCTATTAATTCTTCAATTTTGGCAATATCATGATTACCATCAAGACTTAATTGTTTAATACATGATAATGCAGTTTTAATATTATAAGTTTCTTGAGGAATATTTTCCAAGTATGGGAAAATAACCATAGGAATAATATCTACCTTATAATGACTAAAACGTTTTCATAGACGTCAAAACTTTTCTACATGTATATTATTTTGTTTAATTGGATTTTCAAGAGAATCAGTTTGTTTATAACCATATGTAGTTTTAGTAATGTGATATTTCTTAACTTTAGCTCATTGATTAGCATTAGGATCACAACTAGTAATTTTACCTCTTCATCCTTTAACCTCAATAATAAAGATTCCTGATTTTGTAACAACTAAACTATCAATTTCTGTAGTATCTTTTGATTTCTTAAACAAATATCAGTAATACCCTAATTCATAGCAGTAATACCTAAACCACCCATAGAATATATTAAGAATATCTTTAATGAAGATATTATGAATACTATGTAAAAATAAAAATGTATCTATTTAGGATACACTTCTTATTGTTTTAGTATTATTAATGTTTTAAATTATTTAATTTAATTACTCTATTTAAATCTTCTCGAATAGATCTATTAAATTTAGCTTGCTCATCAAATCTATGCATAACAGATTTATTAAATTCTCTTTGTTCGTCTCTAAACTCAATAAATCAAGCTGGAGCTTTAGCTCTTGGTTTAGTTGTAGGTCCACCTTTAGAATTAACTCTACTTAACTTAATCTCATCATTGATTAAGTTCTTATTCTTTTTAATAGCGTCTTCCTTTTCCAATACCTTTCATACGAGGTGTCCCATCTTTTCGCACACCAGGTATTTTTGGCGTTCCATCAGCATAAAATTGTGAATTATAAGGTCTTCTTCAAAGGGAACCGGGTGTTTTACATGATCAAGGTGTTTTTCCGAGTTTAAAACCTTTAACATGCCATTTTTTAAAACCATATGAAGAATTAAAAGAACTATTTGACTTTTTAAAATAATTCATTATTTATTGTTTTTCCTGATTAATGTTTCAAATTATTTAATTTAACTATTCTATTCAAATCACTTCTTAAATTTGAGACTTGTTTTTCAATTCGTGTATTAAATTTTAATTGTTGTTTGTTAAATTTAGCTTGCTCAGCAAATCCGTCAGTAACAATCTTAGCTAATTTATCTAAAGTCATTTTATTCTTGTTTCCTGGTTTTCTTCCACTACCAGGTCCACCTTTAGACTTAACTCTGCTTAGATTAATCTCATCATTAATTAAGTTCTTATTCTTTTTAGCATCGTCAATTTTATGCTTGATACTCATACTCATATTATATATTACTCCTTCCTATTAGTAAAGAAGATAAACTTGCGATGATTTACTACATGATCATCTAATTCATGAGTAATCATTGCTTGAATTTTATTATTAACTAATAGTTCTGCTTGGTTTCCAGCTTTATTTCTTGCTACTTCTTTTTCTGCTTCTGATTCACCTAGTTGTTGTGATCTGCTTCTAGCAATTAAGCCAACAACAATTGCAAAAACTGCTAGACAACCAATAACAATAAATGCAATTGCTCAAGCCGGCATAATCTAATCCCTTATTTGTTAATATTAAAGATTGTTGTTCTAATTAACGGTTTCTTACGCTTATTAGATCAAATATAGAATTGTGCTACATTAGCTACAGTTCTTCTTAACAAGTTATTATTAATGAACCTAGCATCTTTAATTTGTGCTTCAATCTTATCTTTAATACTGTAAGCAATCTTAGTAATTAAAGATTGCGAGTCTTTAACAAAGAATGTTCCTTTAGTAGTTATAACTGGTAAATTTATTAGTTTCTTTTGTTTTGAGTCAATAACTAAAGTAACATTGAAGATACCATCTTCTGATAAAGTTTTACGGTATTTAAGTGTACCAGTTGAGTTCATGTCAATCTTACCATTATTGACATAAACATCATACATTTCAATAAAATCATCAGTTGTGTACAACTTATGGTTTAAAATGTGGACAATTTGACCATTAGCAATTTGAATAACATTGTCTGGGTGGATACCAGCATCAATGGCATTTTGTTTAAGTGCTCTTAACATCTTGTATTCACCATGGATAGGAATAATGTATTGTGGATTTGTTAATTTAAATAACAATTGTTGTTCAATCTGTGCTGCATGACCTGTAGTATGTAGTTTAGTTTCTTTTGAGTTACTACATACTTTAACTCCACGCATATAAAGTAAGTTTAATAATCGCTCTACACTTTCATAGTTTCCGGGAATTGGGTTAGAAGAGAAGATAATGGTATCAGTTGGTTTGAATGTAATTCAAACATTCTTACCATTAGCTAATTGGTTTAATGCTGCTAATTCTTCACCTTGTGATCCAGTACATAAAATTAAAACTTCTTGATCTGGATATTTATTTACTTCTCTAGCTTCAATAAATTGTGATTTAGAAACATTTAAAAAACCAATATCAATTGAAATACCAACATTGGTATTCATACTTCTTCCTAATAAACAAATTTTTCTTTTGTTCTTAACTGCAATTTGGATAATTTCATCAATTCTTTGTAAGTTAGAAGCAAATGTAGCTACATACACTCTTCCTGGACACATTTCGATAATACTCTTAAGTTCATCAATTACATATTTTTCGCTTGGAGCAAATCCTTCAGTTTCCGCATTGGTTGATTCACACATTAATAAGTCAATATCTCTTTTTCCAAATCCTGCTAGTTTGATAACATCAAACTCATCACCTTTGGTTGAAAAATCAAACTTAAAGTCACCAGATTCAATAATTCTGGCATTTTTAGTTTCAATATATACACCAAATGCATCTGGTATTGAGTGACATACACGATAGAACTCAATTAAGAAATATTTTGTCTTAATCTTAGTTGCATCATCAATTGTAGTGAATGTTGGCGTTTTATGAATGTCAAATTCACGTAACTTTTTCTTAATCATTTCTAAAGCAAGTTTAGAACCATAAATGACTGGAATATTTACAGACATTAATAAGTAAGGTATTCCACCAATGTGGTCTTCGTGACCATGGGTAATAATAAGTCCTTTAATCTTTTGTTTGTTTTCTACTAAAACATCAAAAGGACAAATGATAGCATCAATTCCTAAAAGTTCTTCACTTGCGAATTTAATACCACAGTCAACAATGAATAATTCATCGTTTTGTTCAAAAACATACATGTTCTTACCAATTTCTTCAATTCCACCTAAAGCATAAATTTTAGTTGGATGATCAACAACATTGGTAATCTTGTCTTCAATTTCTTGTTGTTTTTGCATCTTATCTTCATTTAGAAGTTTTTCAATAATTGCATCCATATTTGTTTATTTTTTTCTTTTTATATTTTAATTCATTCAGGTTTAGTAAACATCGGGTCTTCTTTATTGATGTGGTCATAATAAAGAATTCCAGATAAGTGGTCAATTTCATGTTGTAAGCATATTGCCAACATACCACTAGCATCGATTGTTATTTCTTTCTTATTAATTAAGTCGTAAGCTTCAACAATAATTCTGCCACGACGGGGAACAATACCTTCATGTTTATTCTTAACACTTAAACATCCTTCACCGTCAGCAAGATATACCATTGCATATGAATAAGCAGTAATCTTTGGGTTTGCAATCAAGTATTTATATTCAGTTTCTTTTATTTTAAAGTGCACATAAACTACTTTTTTAAATAATCCTACTTGATTGCTAGCTAATGCTATTCCTGGTTCAATACCGTATTTCTCTGCTTCATCATTATAGCAAGCATCAATGTATTTAACCATCATGTCAATTAAGTATTGTTCTTCTGGCTTGATGTTACTAACATCAAGATCAGTCGAATGTTTTCTTAACATTGGATCTTTATCAGATAAAATGATATTTTTAAGTTCAATCATAATTAATAAGGTATAGATATGCTTGTAGATTTAACAATCTGTTAATTTCATTATATAAAAATTTTCTTTTCTTTGATTATCTTTAATATAATTATATGCGGTTATATAAATTGTTTGCGCCTTTAGCTCAATTGGATAGAGCGTTTGGCTACGGACCAAAAGGTTGCGGGTTCAACTCCTACAAGGCGCGCCATTTAACGGGAAGTAGCTTAGCTTGGTAGAGCACTTGGTTTGGGACCAAGGGGTCGCGGGTTCGAATCCTGTCTTCCCGACCATATTATGGCAGGGTATCTCAGTTGGTTTAGAGAACTCGGCTCATACCCGGGGTGTCGTGAGTTCGAATCTCACCCCTGCTACCATATATAAGGAGCTTTAGCTCAATTGGTTAGAGCCCCCGACTCATAATCGGTTGGTTATAGGTTCGAGTCCTATAAGCTCCACCATATAATCAATCTAAAAACACTACTAGATGTTAATCCTAAGTAGTGTTTTTAGTTATAGTTTATTCTTTTAAGTTGTTTTTAACAACAAGATTGTCTATTCTTTGAATTATTGATTCAACTAAACCTAAAATTCTTTCGTTGAACTTTTGTTGTTGTTCTCAACGCTTTTCTTGTTCTTCTCAACGTTTTTCTTGTTTTTCTTCAAACTCTTTAAATCATTCTGGTTTAGTTGTCATGGTATCAGTTTCTTGTGAATCGTCTGGCACTTCTTGCCGTGTTGTAATATATATGTAATATATAATACCATACTTTTATTTAAATTTTTTGGTATTACAGCAATCTGGCTAAAATTTTTGAAATCATCTTCAGTGACTTTAATTTTTTGAAGCTTTTTATTTATTTTCATAATGAAAAAATATCGTTCTTGCCTTTTCATATATAAATATGGGAAGAATTGTTGAAAATATAAATAATAAAACAAATTATTTCTTTTATTAACATCGTTAATAAATTCATAAATTATTATTTAAGAGTATAAGAATGGATTCTGGATAAACTAAAAATAAAAAAGTAATAAACTATAAAAAATTAGTTATCAAAATGTTAACAATTAAATATCTATAAGCTCTACCATATAATTAATCTAAAAACACTACTACAGGTTAATCCTAAGTAGTGTTTTTAGTTAAATAGCATTTAGGTATTATTTGCTAGATTCTCGTCTACCAATAAAACTAGAAAATATTTTTCTAACTTTTTGTTCAATCTCTTTTCTAGTTTCTTTATTATCAATCCTTTGTCAACTATTCTTAACCATATCTTTATTGTTAACTAAAATTGGTTTGTGAATTCAAACATATGTATCTTTTTTAAATGTTGGATTTGAATCTTTTGAAATTTTAACACAACATCGTCGATTAAATTCATCACATTTAGATGAACAATAAAAACAAAAGATTTTATGTGATAAGTATTTTGATTTATTGCACCATATCAAAACTGGTCGTTTCTTTTGACTTGAAACCCCATCATATGGATTATATTTCCATTCAAATACTCATCTTATTTCGAGATGCAGATTTTTCATTAATTTATAAATGAGCCACCGAGGGCTCAGGGAGAAAGGAGGTCATTATATGACATCTTTCAACTCTTATTATATAAAAATGCAAAGAATATTTAACGAATTTTTTACGATAAATTTCCGTTTATTTTCTTGAAAAATTCCAGAAATTTTGTGTCATTGAATATTAAGTAACAGCAAAAATTTAAAATTAAACCATTAATTAACACAAAAACACTACTAAAGGGTTTAATCATTGAGTAGAGTTTTTAGTTATTGTGTGGGAACTGTCACATTTTTGCAAATCTTGACTTGTTTTGTTTATCAATAACATCTTTATATTGTTCAGCAAGAGACAATAATCTTTTAGCTTTTTTCAAATCAGCGTTGTATTCATCAATTTCTTTACCATCATAGTGGTTTCAATATAGGTATAAACACATTGAATTATGGAAAACTTTATTTCTTAATTTTCTAATTTCATCAAGTACCATATACTGCTTTTTTGAAAAATATTCATAGTTTTTATCATTTTCAATTAACGATTTTAAAGATTTGTTAAAACTATCGCTTTCATATTTTTCTAATGCTTTCATATATTCGCCTTCAACTTTTTTATCAACGCAGATGTTAAAATTTTTGTCTTGGTAAATTCCTATTGGCATATCTTTTGTCTTATGAAAAGCATAAATTTCAGTTACTTGATACTCAATTCATGCACATAATCTAACACATTTTCCAAGTATTCTATCTAATTCTTCTATTTGTTCTTTTGAAATCATATTAATTCAAATATTACAATACATTTGAATTTTGAAGAATTTTGTTTAATAAACACTAAAGGAGAAATAAATAAAGTATAAAAAGTATATGGATATAAAAGAATATGAAAAGGTAATAAAACTTAATTATGAAGAATACTGTAAACATTTGCAAAAGAAGTATGGGTTACCTAAAGATAATTATTTTACTTCAAATTGAAGTCCCATTCAAAGAATCAAAAGAACTAAAGATGGTCTTGTTATTCATCACATAATGGAAGATCGTGCAATTATGTTGGCTAATAAAAAGTTTGCATCAAAGTGTCCATCCGAATGACAATATCCTAATAATTTAGTGTATTGCGATTTATTGGAACATATGCTTCTACACATTTTAATTTGCGAAAATCCTCACGTTGATAAAAAACAAAATCAAGCCGTTGGATTTGGTGGCATAATAAATTTTCTAGTTCCAGAATTGAATGATGTTTATTCTGGATGAATCACTAAAGAAGAATGAAGATTAAATACTCATAAACTTATTATTAATAATCAAAATGTTTATTTTGATTTATTAAAAAGATTTAAAAAACATTTTCCAAAATATGAACAATATCTATATAGGAGTTTTAGTGAAATTTCACCAAAACCAAATATTCTACATTGAACAAGAGAAAATGATAAAGAATTATTTTTGAAGATAAAGGAATTATAATCTTTGTGATATTTTTTTAATATTTTCTATTAATTTTCTTTATTTTTGCATAAAACTATTTCAGCAAATCTTGTTCAATTAGTAACCAATTTTAATACTTTTACATAATTGTTATTATGAGAAGATAGGCAATAAAGAGCCTATTAAACTTGACAATTTACCATTCGATATTCCAAATAATTGAATATGAATAAGACAAAAAAACATTTGTTGATTAGACAACGGAGTAAAGTCAAAAGGAGAAAAGCTACCTTATCTTGAAGCAAAAGTTATTAGAGGATTAAAAGAACCAGTAATTCATACATCTGGAATTATTGTAGATTCTACATTTAGAGTAATTTTAGTTGATGGTGAAAATTCTGGAGAAATAATGATTCCACCTTTTAAAGGATACATTGGTTCTACTTTTAAAATATTTTCAGCAGTAAAATCATTTAATTATGATTTTCTATTGAACATATTTTCTTTAGATAAAGAAATGTATAGAAATACAAAAATTGGAGCTGCAATACCACACTTAAATAAACAATTATTTAGAGAATCTTTGATTGCTCTTCCTCCACTCAATGAGCAACAACGTATTGTTGATAAAATCATTTTGTTAGAAAAGTTATTATAACTAATCTTTAAACTAATCAAATACAAATAGATTCATATAATTTACTTATCCATTAAAGGAGGTTAAACTGTGGATCAATTTAAAGATTTTTTGATTATTAATAATTTGTCATTAAACACAATATCAGCTTATCTTACGGCAATAAAAGCATATATAAGTGATTATGAATATTTTACAAAAAACAACCTTTTAGCATGAAAAACTCAACTCATCGAAAAATTTAAACCAAAGACTGTTAATTTAAAAATTCAAGCTATTAATAAATATTTGGAATATATCAAGAAAACAAACCTTAAAGTTAAGTCAATAAAAGTTCAACAAAAGCCTTTTCTTGAGAATGTAATTAGTGATGCTGATTATATTTTTTTTAGACAAAAATTAAAATATGAAAAAAATAAAGAATGATATTTCATTGTTAGGTTTTTATGTGCCACAGGAGCAAGAGTCAGTGAGCTGATTAAAGTTAAGGTAGAGCATATAAAAGTTGGATTTATTGATTTATACAGTAAAGGAGGAAAGCTGAGAAGAATATATATTCCAATAGCATTAAGAAAAGAAATGGAAATTTGAATTAAAAATGTGCTTAATATACAAACTGGTTATATTTTTCTTAACAGATTTGGAAATAGAATTACAGCAAGAGGAATATCACAACAACTTAAAAAGTATGCATTAAAATATGGAATCGAATCTAAAGTAGTTTATCCCCACTCTTTTAGACACCGCTTTGCAAAGAACTTTTTAGATAAATATAATGACATTGTGTTTTTGGCAGATTTAATGGGTCATGAATCAATCGAAACAACTAGAATTTATTTGAGAAAAACAGCAAGAGAACAACAGATTATTGTAGATAAAATTGTAACATGATAAAGAAAGAAATGTTCTTAAATGTTGGTATTAAATTAACACATTAATTACTTATTAATTTACCTTTAGAAAATCAAATAAAGTATTTATTTTATTCACTATTCTATTTTGCTCTTTTAGAGGAGGTAGTGCAAAAAGTATCTTTGTAACATAATCTTTTGATATATGGGGTTGTGCACTACCTATACAATCTGATAATATTTCTTTTCTTCTTATCATTAACTGGTAAAATAAATACATAGTTTCAATGCCATAATATGGTTTTATTCCAACAACAGATTGATTTGCACAAGCATTAAATTTAGTATACCTACTTTGCCTGCTGTAGCGCCTGTTAAAGCTATCAAAACTGTATTTTTAGACATCATAGTTGTACTACAACTATCATATCCCATTTTTGTTATAAATTTAACTTTGGAATATGATTCATTAACTTCACAGTCTTGACAGCAACTTGATGGTAATCATGGTATATTTCCATTATTTCAATAAGACGGATTTAATGTTGATGGTGTAGCACCAACAACTATTAAACTAGAATTTTTTAGTTTTATTCAAGTCCAATTATCTGGAATATTAAATGGTAAATTTTCTAATTTTATTGGATTATTTTTACTTATCTTCTCATAATAATTTTTATCATCACCTTTAAAAATATATGACTCGTTCTTATCTTTTTTGATTTTACCATCAGCTATTAGTTTTCTCTTTTCTTTGTAGATTTGCTTAACGAGTTCACTAGCAGGCTCATCATTAGGGTCTTGTTTTACCAATTTTCCTTGTATAGCTAATTGGAGTATTGATTTTTTTAGTTCTACAGCAAATGTTGATTCTAGTTGAGTTAATTTCTTTTCTAATGCTTCATATTTCTGAAGTAAAACTTCAAGTGAATTGATTTTATCAACAATACGTTGTTGCTCATTGAGTGGAGGAAGAGCAATCAAAGATTCTCTAAATAATTGTTTATTTAAGTGTGGTATTGCAGCTCCAATTTTTGTATTTCTATACATTTCGTTATCTAAAGAAAATATGT
>Ga0247610_10007668_pt1 | contig 11033 bp, 9 predicted proteins | sample 174DNAGHGhighgp2_FD_193483 | JGI IMG/M metagenome (GOLD analysis project Ga0247610, IMG submission 193483) | Sheep rumen microbial communities from Palmerston North, Manawatu-Wanganui, New Zealand - 1742 DNA GHGhigh gp2 | ecosystem: Host-associated > Mammals > Digestive system > Stomach > Rumen ...
GCCTTATCCCATTCGGCTACAGTAGGGAGTCTGGTGCCGGGCGGGCAAATGTGTTGGGCATAATGCCAGGTGTAAAGGCGTCCGTCCTTTTTGCAGTGGGGCTTCTTGTTGTAACAAGCGCTTTGTTTGTCTTCGTAGTTCAGGTTTTCGGCCAGCCAGGTCTGTCCGCCGACGGTAATCGTCTTGTAGACCTGGTTGTCACGGGGATCGGTGAATGAGTCGGGGGCGGGGGCTGTAGCCTGCGAGTTACCGGTGTTGTCAGGATTTTCCTGCACGGGCGAGGTGTCCCAGGGGGAACGTTCCCAGACCGATGTCGCGTGAACCATGACTATGGAAAAAAGCAATCCGGCAAATGCTGCTTTCATTTAAAATCCTAACCCTTTTTCTGTTTTAACCCACCATGATGTCTTCTTCGGCGTACCACATGCCCTGCTCCTGCTTCTTAGCCACGGCAGAAATCAGGAAGAGCGGTCCCATGCGGCCAATGAACATGACCGTGCAGATGACGATGCGGCCCGGAATGGAAAGCTCGGGAGTGAGCCCCATGGAAAGCCCGCAGGTGCTATAGGCACTGACCACTTCGAAGAAAACCTTCAAGAACGAGACCTGCTCGATGGAATTGCCGGCGGCTTCTGTTTCGAGCAGTACCAGCGTTGCAACGACTACGACGACGATGGCGACCACGAAGATGCGGACGGCCTTATCGACGGTCGTTTCGGGGATGGTGCGGCCAAGGATCTGGGTCTTGTTGCGGCCCAGCAGGCGGTTGAACCCCAGCAGGAAAATCACCGCGGTGGTAGTGGTCTTGATGCCGCCTCCGCAGCTACCGGGGTTTGCGCCGATGAGCATGATGATGACAAAGAAGAAGAGCGAGCCCACGCTCAGTGCCGAGGTGTCCACGTTGTTGAGGCCCGCGGTGCGGCTGGTGAATGCCATGAAGGCGCTCGATTCCAGCTTCTGTCCGAAGTTCAAGCCTTCGAAAGTGTTGCTCCATTCGCTGAACATGAAGAACAGGATGCTTACGAGTACGATAATCAGCGTGAATCCGGTAGCGATGTGCGTGTGCAACGATACCTTGCGGATGGCGCGCTTCTTGATGTCGAAAATGTAGCGCATTTCGGTAATGGCCAAGAAGCCGAACCCACCTGCAAGGGCGAGGACGCACGTGGTAATGTTCATGACCGGATTCAGCTGGAACCGCATGAGCGAATCGGGGAACAGGGTGAATCCGACGTTACAGAAAGAACTCACGGCCTGGAATATGCTGCAGAAAAAACGGTCGTAAAGTTCGAGGTCTCCAAACTGGGTGAAGTAGATGGCGGCACCGATGGCCTCGAGCCCGAAGGTAAACGGAAGCACGGCCTTCAAAATGCGCGTGGCGTCGACGTTGCCCTCCTGGGTGTAGTTCGAGAGCAGGGCGGACTGGTGGTTGAACCCGGGGTGCATTCCCGCAAGCAGGATGATGACTGTAGAAATCGTCATGATTCCAAGACCGCCCGCCTGCATGAGGATCAGTAGCACCCAGTTGCCGAAGGTGGTAAAGCTCGCGCTGATATCGATTGTAGAAAGTCCGGTGACGCATACGGCGGACATTGCCGTAAAAAAGGCGTCTAGCACTCCGATGGGTTCACGCTGCGAAACAGGAAGCGACAGTAGCAGAGCTCCCAGGGAAGTCAACGCGAGGTAACCCGACACGATCATCAAAATGGGGTTGCCCGATTTCTTCTTGACTTCCGCTTTCTTTTCGACGAAATCAAATGCTTCGTACCTAGAACGTAACATAAAACAAAATATAGAATTTTTTAATATTGCTAAATTTGGTCGCACTATGAAAAACTTGCGTGCCATATTGATGCCGATAGCGATTTTGCTTGGAATTTTAATTCCGCAGGCACATGTGCTATCTCCTTTGATGCCGTTTTTGATAGGCACCATGATGTTTTTGACGTTTGTAACCAAAATTCCGCCGCAGACCCATGGCTACACGTTCAAGATTGAGGCCCGAGCTCTGGTCGTGAGCCTTCTGCTGGTGGCAATTCTTGCAGGAATTGTAAAACTGTTCAACCTTCCGCAAGAAGTCTTGCTCGGGGGTGCCATCATCGCGCTTTGTCCGCCAGCAAACGCTGCCCCTGCCATGGCGAAAATGCTCGGCGGCTCGGCCTCGCTTGCGTTAAAGATCTTTTTGAGCGGAAACTTGATTGCCTGCTTCTCGATTCCGATTGTGTTTGGTTACCTTACCGGTGCCGATGCAAGCCTGCGTGAAATATCGATGAGGATATTCAACACCATCCAGCCGATTATCAGCATCCCGCTTGCGTTTGCGCTTGGCCTCCGCGCCTTTTACCCGGAACTTGCCGACCGCGCAGCCAAATACCAGAAGTACACCATGCTCGTGTGGACATTCTCGGTGTTCGTGATTCTGGCTAAGGCGAGCTACGACATTCGCGAAATGGGCTTCACGGAACTCTGGAACAGCGGAAAGCTCCCGATGATGGCGGGCCTTTCTCTGCTGCTATGCCTGCTGCTCTTTTGGCTCGGTTGGTTCTGTGAACGCAACCGCCGCCCCATCGAGGGATCGCAGAGCATGGGCCAGAAAAATACGACGCTTGTCATCTGGATTGCCACGCTATATGCAGGCCCCGTCGTGGCGTTAGCCCCGACGTGCTATGTCGTGTGGCAGAACCTGGTGCTCAGCTGGATGAGCCGCGGAAAAAAGAACCCGTAACGCTTTTTGTTGCGGGTGGCTTTACCCAAAATATTTCTATTATTAAACCATGTTTTTGAGGTCGATTGCGCAGAAGGGGTGTTTGTTCCTGATCGCCACCTTACTTTTGGTGACGACGGGCAAGGACTGGTATGATTTCTATACCTGCGGCGCCGTAGGCCAGTGCCTGTCAGATGCAGGAGTCCTGCAACTGTACACCAAGTTCGCCATGTCGTTCCTCTTGACGGCACTTGCCTTCATGGTGGCTTCTAAGGCGTTTTCTCCTAGGGATGCGAAGCTTTTGCGGGTCGCCTTCGTGTTTTCGCTCTTGGCCGACTTTAGCTTTAGCAAATTGAAGATCCTTGTGCCCGATGCGGTGTCCATGAGTACAGTCTTTGGCATCGTGTTTTTCATGGCTTTCCAGACGGTGCTCATCTACAGGCATTCTCGTAAGAGCGAGGCCGATTCCAATATCCCGAAAGTTTATTGGCTGTTGGCCGCAGTGACGCTTGCTGCTGCGATCCTCTTTGCGACGGGTGTTGTCGGGTTGACCGTTGCGACGGTGCTTGCTTATGCGGCTTTTGTCATCAGCTCGACCGTGGTGGGCATCCTTGCTCCGGGCAAGGGCTACTACCCTGCACCCAATGCGTCGCTCATTCGCTGGGGCATGGTCATATTCTTCTTTGGTGATGTGCTGGTAGGACTAGCGATGCTTTCGGGCGAAGACCACAGTGCAGTGCAGACCATTGCCGAGGTGGCGAACAACTTCATCTGGTGGGTGTATGTACCTGCGCAGCTGATGCTCATTCGCGGGGCGGTTAAGTCCGGCGCATAATCTGGGTATAAAAAAAGGGCATCTCTCACGGTGGAACACTCGATGCTACTCATCAAAAAATGATAGCAGTGCCTCGGTGGTTTGTTTTTCGCGTCGAAGCGCGCCTAAACTGAGTACCAAGAGCAACGAGCTTCTATAATACTGTTAGATCGGGCGTTAATCCGTGGGATGCCTAAGCGTAATATACCCAACTCGAAGCCCAAAAACAAGCATTTTTTTGAGATTTTTTAGTTACAAGATTGTTTTTTGCCAGCAAACGGCGAAATTTTGATGTTTTGGGGTGAAATGCTGCTGAGAAATGTTCCTACTTGGAATAGGTCAGTCTTCGGCGACGTACTTTGCCACCTGTTCGCGGAGCTTGTTTCCACGGACCTTGCCGAGCAGGATTTCGATGTCTTCGAGCGGGGCTTCCATGAACGCCTCGGCGCTCTTGTACTTGCTCAGCACCTTGACGCGAGTCTCGTGGCCGACCCCGGGCATCTTGAGCCATTCGACTTCGAGGTCTTTTTTGCGCTTGCTGCGCTGGTAGGTGATGGCGAAGCGGTGCGCCTCGTCGCGGGCGTTCTGCAAAAGTTTCAGTGCGGGGCTCGTACGGTGCAGCACGATGGACTTGCGGTCGTCGGGGAACACGATTTCTTCGAGTCGCTTGGCAAGCCCGATGAGCGGTAAATCCTGGTCGTGGCCGAGTTCCTTCAGAATTTGCATCGTGGCGTCCACCTGGCCCTTGCCGCCGTCGCATACCCATAGGTCGGGCATGGGTACGCCTTCGTTTTCGAGCCTGCGGATGCGGCGGGTCATCACCTCGCGCATGCTCGCGAAGTCGTCGACGCCTTCGACGGTCTTGATGATGAATTTACGGTAGTTACTCTTGTCGGGGCGCCCGTTCTTGAACGCTACGAGGCTTGCCACGGTGTTCGTGCCGCTTAAGTGCGAAATGTCTACGCACTCGATGCGGAAGGGCGTCTTTTTAAGGCCAAGGACCTTCTGCAGCTCGAATACGCTCTGGTCGATTTCGCTGTACTTTTGCACCTCGGCGCGCATTTCCACGAGGATCATGTCGGCGTTTGCGCCTGCAAGCTTTAAGAACCCGAGCTTTTCTCCGCGCTGCGGAATGCTGAAGTATACCTTGCGGCCCGCCTGCTTGCTGAGCGCCGCTTCGAGTTCGCGGTAGTCTTCGGGAAGTGCTATGTCGGTGGCGATCTCGGCAGGAATCAGCGGCGCGTCCATGTACCACGGCAGAATCATCTGCCTGAAAATTTCGGTCTCGTCGTCTTCGAGTTTGCATTCCAGGCGGTAATGCCTGCGGCCCATCAGTACGCCCTTGCGGTACTCGAGAATCACTGCCGCGGCCATTGAGCCGTTGCGGCGGAGCGTCACCACGTCGAGCGACAAGTTCGGGTCGCTGGTGTCTGTCTTTTGCCGCGTGCCCGTAGATTCTAGCGCCTGTATGGCGTCGCGTTTTTTCATGGCGGCTTCAAAATCCAGGTTCGCGCTGGCCTCTTCCATTTCCCGGGTCCAAAGCTCAATCAGGTCATCGCGCTTGCCTTCGAGCATCAGCCGCGCGTTCTTGACATTGTGGGCGTATTCTTCTTGGGTGATGAGCCCTGCGCAGGGAGCGTCGCAGCGCCCGATATGGTAGTTGAGGCAGGGCCGCACGGGGTGCTTGGCGGGCAGCTCCATGGAACATTCGCGGATGTGGAAGAGCTTGGCCGATAGGTCGATGAGCTTGTCTATGTAGCGCGAGCTCATGTACGGGCCGTAATACTGGCGGTCGTCTTTTTTGACCGAGCGCGAAAGGGTGAGTCTCGGGAACGGTTCCTTGACCGAGAATGCCAGGTACGGAAAGTGCTTGTCGTCCTTTAAGAGCACGTTGTACTTGGGCGTGTGTTTGCGGATCAGGTTCGCCTCGAGAATCAGCGCCTCTTCTTCGCTTTCGGTAATAATCCACTCGATGTCGCGGATATAGGGGAGCATGAGCGTTGCTGCGCGGTGGCCCGTATGGTCGCTGCCGTCGAAGTAGCTGCGTACGCGGTTCTTGAGCACCTTCGCCTTGCCTATATAGATGATTTTCCCCTGGGCGTTCTTCATGATGTAAACGCCCGGCCGGTCGGGAAGCTCCGAAAGCCTTCGTTGGATATGTTCGCTGACTTCGGGTTTCATCTACAGTCCTCAAGGATAATATAACAAATCAACATTTCCCTAATTTTGCATTTTTTTTGCCCATAATGTGATTTTTTTAGTTATTTTAATAATGAATCGGTGAATATTTCCAAAAACAACAGACGGAGCTAAGATGAATTTGGAAAAAGTGAGCATGCTTTCCCAGAAAATCGAGGGGATTCTGGGTCTAGTACGCACCCTCAAGGAAGAAAATGCCAAGGTCAAGCGTGAACTTGCGCAGGCCCAGGCGGTAGCGCAGGACAAGTCGATGCTCCTGGATTCGTCAGAAGCCAAGCTCGCCGACTGCATGGCCGCCCTTGAAGCGCGTGCAAACCAGTCGAACGCTCAACAGGAAATGCTGAATCAGAAAGAGGCGGAACTGGCTTCGCTCAACGAAAAAGCGACTGTGCTTGGCCAGCAGCTGATCGAAAAAGACGGCTGCATCGAGAGCCTGAACGACAAGGTCCGCGAACTTTCCGAGAAGTCGGACTTGCTGAATGGCCAGCTGAACGAGAAAGTTGAACTTTTGAACGCTTTGAACTCGCAGGTCGCCGAGAAGGATTCGATGATCGCGAACCTGATGGAGCAACTGTCTTCTCGCGGTTCGGAAATCGAGACCTTGAACGTGCAGCTGCAGGAACAGAACGAAGAAATTGCCGAAGCCCAGGAACGCTTCACCCAGCTGGTGGCCACCATAGAGAACGAACTTGGTACGGACATCTCGCTGGACCAGGGCGAAGAGGCCGCCGAGGAACCTGCCGCCGAAACTGCGGTGGATGAAGTTGCCGCCGAAGTGACCGAAGATGTTGCAGCGGATGCCCAGGTGGAAGAACCTGTCGCCGAAGTCTCGGAAGAGTCCGAGACGGTGGACGACTTGCAGATCGATGAATCGGTATCGCAGGAAGAAGACGAGGACATTCCGACGATTGAGGTTCATGGAGCAGATGAAAAGGACAACGACCTCTTTGCGAGCAAGTCGGAGGGCTCGCAGACAAGTTTTTTCGGCTAAAGATGCTGATGGACGATGATCCATTCGGCGTAGGGATAAAAAATGGCTAGCATCGAACCCTTGAGATCGGTAAATATTTCCGTTGCCCAGGAAACAATTCAAATCCGTACGGACTTGCCCGATGCGGAACTGACAGAGATTGTCGATAGCATTAATCAGCGTTTCGACCGTTCTGCCAAGTTCCAGCTGGACGCCCGTAAGCGGCTTGCCCTCCTCGCTGTAGAGCTGACTTCTGAGATTGTGGAGTTGCGCAAGCAGCTGGGACGGGCCAAGGTCTATTACGACCAGATGGAAAAGGAAATACAGAACCTGTCGCTTTTGCTGGACGAGGGGATGGAAGGTCTCGAACGGATTTAGCCAAAAGCATTCGAAAAAAGAAAACCCGGGCTTTGCGTTCGGGTTTTTAGTTTATTTATGCTCTACAGAACAAATTATTCGAGAGTGCCTTCGACACAACGGACGTTGTAGGCGCGTGTGCTGCCGTCGGGACTTTCGAAATTGAATTCCTTGCTGGAATAGTTTTCGATACGGACCGAGTTAGAAGATGTATTTGTCAACCAGTATCGGCCTTGTTCTTCAGCTTGTCCATATCTGGTGTCGTTTTCACCGTTGACTTCAAATCGTCCGCCAATGGTCCACCATTCAAAATCAACGACATCTTTTGCGGCTTCGACTTCGGCCTGAGTCGGTAGTCTCCAGCCTGCAGGACAGATTCTCTGCGCCACACCGTAGGTGTAGAAACCGCCATACTTGGCGCACATGTTGTTGCCTTCGCCGTCTTTGCAATAGTAGCCAGTTGAAGACTCGTAGTTGATGTTTTCGGCCATCCACACGGTGCCGCTGACGGTTTCCAACTTGTAGGTCTTGCCGTCGCGGTTGTCTGTCAGGGTGTTGCCGTTCTTGGTCGGCGGAATCTGGGCTTCCTGTGACATGCTGATGTCGATAGTCATGGAAGACGAGGACTGAAGGTCAGGGTTGGTGGTCTGACCCGCATATTTGGTCTTGCATTCATCGGTCCAGCAGAAGACTTCGTCTTTGCGATAGTTCGGAGTGGGAATGTTGCCAAGGTCTGCATCCTGGATGATGACGACTTTCTTTGTCACCGTATCGTGGTCCACGATCACGGAGTCGATAGTGCCGGTTCCAGGTTCCTTTTGCGAATTTTTGTCGGTTGTGGAACTAGAGGGATTATTCGTAGACGAAGAGGAGCTTGTCGGGGTATCGCCAGATTCCGAAGAGGCTATCTCTTCGTCTTCGGCAAATGCTGCGTTCGGGTCTAGAATGTCTTCGCTAGACGAACACCCCCAGAATAAGCACACCACACCCACACATCCCAAAAATGTAGTGATCTTTTTCATGCCCATAAATATAGTTTACATTTTGGCTCTTAACTAGCAAAAAGAATTTTACTATGTTTTATATCACTATGACGAACGTTGATATTTTCGATACGACTTTTGCCATGACCATCCTGGTGGTTCTGGCTCTCGTGGTTCCGACTGCCCTTCTTGTTGCAAATTGGTTTTTGCACCCGGGCAAGATCAAGGGCACGTCCATCAAGGGTACGTCCTACGAATGCGGTGTCGCCCACGTGTCTGGCACTTCGGGCGAACGTTACCCCGTCAAGTATTACATGGTCGCCATGCTGTTCCTGGTTTTTGATTTGGAAGTGGCGTTCCTCTACCCCTGGACCGTCCAGTTCCTGAAGGGCGGCTGGGACCTGCTTTTCGTGCTGCTCGGCTTCCTGGTCATTTTGGAAGCGGGCTACATCTACCTGATCAAGAAGGGCATCCTCAACTGGACCCGCATTCAGGACTAGCTTTCAAAAGAGTATTCTATCTCAACTAAACGAACGCGGTCCTACGGGGCCGCGTTTGTTGTATATAAACGCGAACTTTTTCTAATTTATTGAATATGAGTAACGCGACACCTGACTTTAATTCGCAACATTTTGAAGTTGCCGGTTTCATCCGCGAAGTGTTCGGCTACATGGAACGCTTCAAGGGCCAGCTGTTTGTGCTGAAAATCGAGGATGACCTGATGAGTCACCCCCTTTTCCCGGTGCTGATGCGAGACATCGCCCTGTTGCACAAGTCGGGTATCCGCATCATCATTGTGCCAGGGACGCGCAACAGCATCGATGCCCAGCTCAAGGCCTGGGGCCTTGAATCCCGCTTTCATGCGGGAGTACGCCTGACCAGCGAAGAGGCCCTGCCGCACATCGAGCAGGCGTCGCTGGGCGTGGCGCAGCATATCATGAGCCACCTTACGGCGAGCGGCCTCCGGGGCATCCAGGGAAACTGGGTGCTGGCACGCAGCTTGGGCGTGATCGACGGTGTCGACTACATGCGCACCGGCCGTATCGAGCGTATCCAGCGCGACATCCTGGAACAGCTCATGGACGAGAAGTTTGTGCCCATCATTCCGCCGATTGGCTGGAACAAGATCGGGCATGCCTACAACATCAGCTCTACCGAACTGGCCACCGAACTCTGCAAGTACATGAAGGTGGGAAAGCTCTTCTTCATCGGTAACCAGAACGGTATCAAGCTCGACGGCCTTGTGACCGGCAAGAACACCAAGTATCTGGAACCTACGGAGTCGGGCGTCATTTCGGCTATGGACGTGGACCAGGCGAAGGAACTGCTGGAACTCAATTCCGACCAACTCGACTTTGCCCAGATGGACTACCTGATGAATGCGATTCACGCCTGCGAGGCGGGTGCGAACCGTGTTCACCTGTTGAGTGGTGAATTCCAGGGGAGCGTGCTGCAGGAAGTCTTCAGCGCCCGCGGTGATGGTACCATGGTGTACGCAAACCAGTACTCGAGCATCCGCCCGGCGACCATGGAAGACATCCCGGACATTCTGCGGATCATGCAGGACTACATCGACAAGGGATTCCTGGTGCCGCGCACCCAGGACAGCATTTCCGAAAAGCTCAAGGACTATGTGGTCTACAGCATCGACAACAGCATCCATGGCTGCGGTGCCCTGCACGAATACGAGAACGGCATGGCGGAAGTTGCGGGCATTGCCGTTGCCACGAACTACCGCAAGTCGGGCATCGGCGATGCGATCGTTCGTCACCTGATATCGGTGGGCCGCATGAAGGGCTACAAGACGCTGTTCCTGCTCACGACGCAGGCGCTCGACTGGTTCTACCACTTCGGATTTGTCGACGGCACGGTGGACGAACTTCCGCCCACTAAGCGTGACCATTACAACCAGAAACGGAAATCCCGCATATTGATGCTTCCGCTCGACAAGTAGTCTTGCAAAAATGGCCGTTTGTCGGCATTTTGCAGTTAAATTGTTCGTTCTTTCGCTAATTTATGTAAATTCTAGGCATGGCTTAGGATTGGAGATTTTTTGTCTTTTTTGTATAAAATAATTCTGGTTTCGTTTGTGCTGCTGTGCCTTGTGGCGTGTTCAAACGATGACGGCAGCAGTGCAGACATCATCCGCCGCTTTGACGAAAACGGGAAGGTGTTCTCGCCGACGGAGCTCGGCGGCGAATCGCAGTTTTTAACGACGATGCGCCCCGAAAAGGTGCGGTTTGTAAGTCTGAATCAGAATCTGGATGCAATCGATTCGTTCGAGGTGTCGATGGATTCCAGTTGGGATGGTAATAAGCTCTCTCCGAGCTTTAGGTTTCATGCGAAACTCCGCGAATATCAATGGCCGTACCTGAAGATGGTGACGGTGTTTCCGTCTGATGTCAAGAAGCAGAAGATGGAGTTTGCGCAGTATGTGCGGTTGACCGACAACAATCAAAGCCTAAGGCCGAACCTGTTTTCTGCCCTTGCGACGGGCCGCATCGAGACGCTGGTGAAAAAGCAGAAGATGTCTTTTGACGATGCCTATGCGCAGGCGCTTTCGGAATTGGGCCGCGTTTTCAGGCAGGACTTGAGCAACATCGATAAGGAATCTTTTAGCGCCTGGGATGAAAGCGCCAAGGGCGGACCACGCCTGAAGGGAATGTTGCCCTATGTCTACTGCCGCCACGAAATCTCGGACAGTCTTTTCTATAGCGACTTTAAGGAACTTCGCGACAACTTTGCGGAGACCGGCAAGACGAAATCCTCTTTTTTGGTGCGGGCGGCAGACGCCTTCCTTTCGACTTTTGAGCGTGTATTCGAAGATAAGTCTGCGACGCTTTATCACGGCATGTCGAGAGATTCCATTATGGGGCTTCGCAGCATGGACTACACCTTTTTCGAGGATGCCTACGGAATCGTGTTCCCGTGGCCGTCTGGAAGCAATGACGCGATTCAGATAATGGACAAGTCCAGCGCCTATTACAAGCGTCATTTTGTGATGGA
>Ga0247610_10007669_pt1 | contig 11032 bp, 9 predicted proteins | sample 174DNAGHGhighgp2_FD_193483 | JGI IMG/M metagenome (GOLD analysis project Ga0247610, IMG submission 193483) | Sheep rumen microbial communities from Palmerston North, Manawatu-Wanganui, New Zealand - 1742 DNA GHGhigh gp2 | ecosystem: Host-associated > Mammals > Digestive system > Stomach > Rumen ...
TTTTGTTCTTTAAAAAAATATTCGTACTTTTGCATCCAGATGAATGCATTAAGCGTAATCACAGACAAAGAAAAGCGTAAGGTCTGGCTGCGGGCTTTCCATATCTGGCAGCGCAGACCGCACGAAGTGGCGCCTCTGTCAGAAGCCACTCATGAGTGTGCCTCATGTGGAACGGTCTATCAAGGGAACTTCTGCCCCCGTTGCGGGCAGTCGGCCAATGTTGGCCGTTTCTCGTTCAAGAAAGCCTTTCTGCTTTTCCTCGACGTTTGGGGTGTGGGCAACCGTGGCATGTTTCGCAGTATCCGTGACCTTGTACTACGTCCTGGCTACATGATCCGCGACTATCTCCGTGGCATGCAGTCGGCCTATTTCCCTCCTTTCAAGATGTTCTTCCTCTTAGCGGCTCTTTCGTTCGTGGTGGAGCACGGATTTACCCTGACTGACGAACAGGACAAGGAGGAAGCAAAGGTATCTTTAGCGCCTAAGACAGACAACGCCCAAGAAACAAACGAGTATACGAACGTATCGGAGATAGATATGGAAGGCGATAAGGGGTGGAAGATCGATATCGATGGGAAAGAAAGCCCCAAGGACCAGAAGCTTGTCGAGACTGTGAGGAGTAAAATCATGATGGCTGAGAAAGTAACTGATTTCCTCCTTAGCCTCAGGAAGAAGAACTCATCGCTGTTCTCGCTGTTCTTTCTACTGCTCTTCTTCTCTCCACTGTATCTGTTTCTCCGTCATGCGCCGTCGATACCCGACTTCCGTTTCTCCGAATTCGTCGTGGCTCTGGTATATACATCGAATGCATACAGCATCTATTCCATTGCGGGAGAACTGTTGAGCTTCACCATACTGGATTTCCTGGCGGTGCTGATTGTCTTTGTCAGCTTCAAACAACTGTCGGGTTACTCAAAGCTCCGTGTGCTGGGTTCTATCACGCTGACCTTCATCATGTCGTTTGTCCTGTTGGTCATCCTGTTTGTTGCGGCAATCTTAGTCTTAGACTTTTTCAAGGGAGGCTGACATCACGCTGACATGTATGCCATTTCACCTTTCTTCCTCAAGGGAGGCAGACATCGCGCTATTGTTTAACTTACGTTTCCCGCTCCTTAAAAGGATGTTACCACTGACACCGAATGCATTGCCGCCTAGTAACCGTAGGTCAGAACAACCTGCGGATAGGAAAGAAGCGCCAACATCGTCCCTGACAGAGTAGCCAAGCATGCTGATGGGGCATCTCGTCGAGGAACATCGCTAGGATCGCCGTGCCAGGGAAGGCGTGCCCCCAAGTTACTGAGAGGAGACACTTTCAGCATCTTATGACCGAGGCACAAAACGCAGATTGGTTAGAAAAGAAATTAGAATAATTAATCCAGAAATTATTATTAACTCGACTGCCGCAAGTAAGAAGCGGCTGCCCCTTCAGCGCGACTTATCCACCGAGTGCTAGGGGTGCGCTCAACCCCAGCTATTGCCCCTTCTGGGCGTCTATGTCTTAGCTGTCGTTCCCAGGGTGCATGCACACCGATATCACATTCTTCCACAAAAGCAAAACAAGTTGTTTTGGTCGGTAAAGAACTATCTTAACGACACGAAGAGATAGTCTCAACGACACCAAAACAACTTGTTTTACTATTAACTCCGGCAAGGGCGAACCCTCTGCCTTCGTTTGCTCTAGAAAGAGCGTTTCTCTTCAAGCAGTCTCAACTCGAGTTCCAAGCAATCTACGCAAGAGTTCCAAGCAATCTACGCAAGAGTTCCAAGCAATCTATGCAAGAGTTCCAAGCAATCTACGCAAGAGTACAAGCAAGAGAAACGTCATTAGTAGGCGTGGTCTGTACGGATCTCCTCCTTATCAAGTTTCTTCGCATCGATGGCACGCCAGGCATAGACGATATAAGCCAGAACGAAAGGAACAAGCAGCGAGACATAGAACATTGTGCGGAGCGTAAACTCACTCGAGCAGGAGTTCTGAAGCGTCAACGATGACTGAAGGTCGGCAGTGGAAGGATAGTAGGCAGTATTGTTCCAGGCGCTGCAGAGCAACAGAGCCAGCACAGTAAGCACAGTTCCTATGCCTGCGGGCCAGATTCCACCGACATAATCCTTAGAGACAATGGTCTTACCGATGCCAAAGAGCACCAGTACGACACCTGCCAACAGGAGGATGAGCAAATACCACATGGCTAGGAAGTTGTGCAGGTATTTGTAGGGTTCCATGAAGATGACGCCAGTCTCCGGATCGAAGGCAAAGCCCTCCTTCAGCAGCAAATGGACGAGATAGGCCACAAAGAGCACGAGGAAAGGAACAGCCGCGCCGATGAGACGCACACTGCCACGTGAGCGGATGTCCTCGTCGTTCACATTGTTCATCACATAAAGAATGCCGAGAGTACGAGCCAGGAAGACCACGGCAAAGCCGAAGACGAGCACCCAGGGATTGAGCAGGGCATCGAGACCATGGGAAGCATTGGCCCAACGTGAGATGATCGGAGTGATGGCCCCGGCATCGATGAGGTTGTCCTTGGCGATGATGAAGTTTGACCCCTCGAAGAAGGTGGCAACGGCACCACCCAAGAGCAAGGGTCCTACGATGCCATTCAACGTAAGGAAAAACTGGAAGGTCTTGGGGCCAAGGAAATTACCGATCTTGTTCTGGAACTCATAGCTCACAGCCTGGAGCACGAAGGTGAAGAGGATAATCATCCACAGCCAATAGGCTCCGCCGAAGCTGGTAGAATAGAACAGTGGGAAGGAGGCAAAGAAGGCTCCGCCGAAGGTGACAAGGGTGGTAAAGGTGAACTCCCACTTGCGACCGGTGGAGTTATAGACCAAACGTCGCCCTTCTTCAGTCCAACCCAGGCTGCCAGCCAACGAGTTAGCTCCCTGAACAAACAACAAGAACACCAATATCGCTCCAAGCAGTGAGACGATGAAACACCAATAGTGCTGTAAGAATTCGTAGGTCATGACTTATGATTATTAATTTGTTTCAGGAGGATGTTGATTTCGACGGCGAGCATCGTCGTGAAGAGGATGAGGAAGAGGATGAACGTAAAGGCGACGCTGCACGACTGGAGGTCGGAGACAGCAGCCCACGTAGGCAGCATGTCCTGAATGGTCCACGGCTGACGGCCGAACTCAGCTACCAGCCATCCGCACTCAGAAGCGATGTAGGCCAACGGCACCAAGGCAACGGCAGCCCAGTAATGCCAGGCAGGCAGCCCCGTAACGCCTTTGCTGTCAGCAGCCGTCTCGGGTAGCAGGCCAACGGTAGCCAATAGCCGTCTTGTGGTTATCGACAGGAACGGCACATCGTAAACCATCAGCAAAAGGACAATGAAGTAGAGAATGAACAGACAGCCCAAACCCACCATGATACGGAAAGCCCAGAAGTTGACGGGGATATAAGGCACCAGTTCTGACTTGTCACGCACATAGCCATAACCGAAATACTTCATGTTGGCTTTGAGAATGGACAGCTGCGTGTTGAGCGTTGCCTCGTCGGCTCCCTCAGCTTTCGCCTTGCGATAGGCGGAAAGAGCTGCAATGGCTTTCCTGCCCCTTTCTATCTTCTCATCGGCAGAAGGTTCAACGGTGCCATCGGGTTTGGTATAGCCGTTGAGGATATCGTTGATACCAGGCACGTAACCATGGAAATCGTTCGTTGCCATGAACGACAGGGCATAGGGCATCTCGATCTTCAGCGGTGCCGACTCCTCATAGGTATAGTCAGGCTGGCAGAAGGGATTCACCCAGGCAATAGCCGTAAGTCCTTGGTCTGTGCCGCCATTGTAAAGCGCTTCCATGGCAGCGAGCTTCATGGGTTGCACCTCTCCTACTCTCTGAGCCGACTGATGGCCTGTGGCTCCTGCCAGCAAGGCTGCGACGAGTCCCACCCAGGCACCGATCTTCATACTTTCAACAGCAAGCCTTGTATTGCGCCGCTTCAGTAAATACCAGCTGCAGACGGCCACACAGAAGACCGCACCGACAATCCACGACGAGATGACAGTATGAAAAAACTTGTCAATAGCGAACGGCGAAAGAGCCACCTCGGCAAAGCTCACCATTTCGTTGCGCATGGTGTCGGGATTGAACTCACAGCCCACAGGATACTGCATCCAGGCATTGGCAACGAGAATCCACCAAGCAGAGATGGTTGCCCCCAAACCCGTAAGCCAAGTAGAGGCAAGATGGAATCCAGGTGACACTTTCTTCCAGCCAAAGAACATCACTGCCACGAAGGTCGACTCCATGAAGAAAGCCAGGATGCCTTCCACAGCAAGGGGAGCTCCGAAGATGTCACCGACAAACCAAGAATAGTTCGACCAGTTGGTGCCGAACTCAAACTCAAGAATGATACCCGTCGCAACACCCATGGCGAAATTGATACCAAAGAGCTTTTGCCAGAACTTCGCCGCATTCTTCCAGAAGTCAATGTCAGCCTGGTCGACGGGCTGACCTTTGGCTAAGGCCTGTCTCCTGCGGTAGTAACGGGTTTCCACGATTCCCATAATAACGGCTAGTCCCAGCGTCAGCGGAACGAAAAGCCAGTGATAGATTGCCGTGAGAGCAAATTGCGCTCGTGACCAGTCAATGGTTCCGGCATCGATGGATAAGAACAGGTTTTGTAGCATAATTATAAGGATTTTGATTTGAGTCGGAGGGATTAAGGGTGATTAGGGGGATTAGGGTGGTTAGGGGGATTAGGGGTTGGGGGAGGCGCGGTCTACGAGCTCTGTTGCTACGAAACCTGCCTCATCACCATTGGCATTCTTTTTCAGGAAATCAGGAAAGAAGAAAAGCTTCAGCACAACGAAGATGACAAACAGCTTGATAAGGATAATAGCCCACAACGTCTTTCCAAGCGTCATGTTCCTGAAACCATCATAGTAAAGATCAAATACCCTATAAAGGAAACTGTTCTTGTTCATAGGCTGAAGGATTGGTAAGAAATCTTTGCAAAAGTAATATTTTTTTTCTTATCTTCCAACTTTTACACCGTTTTTTTGTACCTTTGCCGCGATTTTTATAAACAACCCCTATGGAAAAGCAAAAGGTGATCATTTCGCTCCAGTTGGAGCATGCTATAGCCACTGCCATCGATGAGTGTGAACACGACCGTTTGTTTGTGTTGGTCGACGATACCACCCGGCAATTGTGTCTGCCCCTGATAGACAGTCTGCCCTGCATGAAGGGCGCTCAGGTAATCTGCATCGGTGCCACAGACCAAAACAAGACGTTGGAGTCGCTGACCCACGTATGGGAAGAACTGCAGCAGGGCGGAGCTACGCGCCACTCGCTCATGGTGAACCTTGGCGGCGGCATGGTGACCGACCTCGGCGGCTTTGCCGCCGCCACCTTCAAGCGCGGCATCAGTTTCATCAACGTCCCCACCACCTTGCTATCCATGGTTGACGCATCGGTAGGCGGTAAGACAGGCATCAACTTCGGTGGGTTGAAAAACGAGGTGGGCGTATTCTGCAATGCCAGCAGCGTCATACTTAACACCGTGTTCCTCAAGACGATGGATGCCGAAAACATACGTTCCGGCTATGCAGAGATGCTGAAACACGGACTGATCTCCAACGAACAGATGTGGGCAGAGCTGGTCACTTTCGACCTTGACCAGCCCGACCTGTGGCAGCTACAGCGCATGGTGGCTGACTCGGTAAAGGTTAAAGAAAGAATCGTAGAGGAAGACCCGACAGAAAAAGGTATTCGTAAGGCGCTGAATCTTGGCCATACCATCGGTCATGCCTTTGAGTCGCTGGCTCTAAGAAACCCTTCCCTCTGGAGGGGGCAGTCTGATGCTCCAATGCTTCACGGCTATGCCGTCGCCTACGGTCTCGTCTGCGAACTTTACCTCAGCTGCATGAAGACAGGTTTCCCCACAGACAAGATGCGCCAGACTGTCAGTTTCATTCGCGAACAATACGGACGGATGAGCATCAGCTGTGACGACTACCCCACCCTGTTGGAGCTCATGACCCACGACAAGAAAAACACGGCTGGACAGATCAACTTCACCCTGTTGGGCAACATTGGCGACATCCGCATCAACCAGACGGCCACGCAGCAGGAAATAGAAGAAGCCCTCGACTTCTATCGTGAAGGCTAATGGGGGAAAAAAAGAAGCTTAATGGCCGGCGGCTAATTGCTGTGCCTCTTTGCGGGCGGGTTTCCCATTGGCAGTCAGAGGAATGCAGTCAACATGAACATAAGCACGAGGTCTGTGGAACTTGGGGAGAATTGTCTCGCAGACATCCCGGGCTTCATCGACAGAACCTTCGGTAAGCAGGACAACCATCTCACCAAACTTCTCGTCAGGACGCTTTGTTATGATAAAAGGTACGCGAAGATGGGGATGGAGCTGACGTTCGAGTTCCTCGGCGTGGATCTTCAAACCACCGGAACAGATCACATTATCCTTACGCCCGAGAATCTTAAAACGCCCATCTGCGGCAAGTTCGGCAATATCGTTGGTAACCAGACACTCGTCACAGACCTCCGGCGCATCAATCACCAGACACTGTTCGTCGTTCAAGCTCAGCTTGACGGACGGGAATGGGGTATACCACTGAGATGCCTCGGGTCCATTCAACCGACGGAGAGCTATGTGCGACAAGGTTTCGGTCATGCCATAGGTGCTCCATACATAGTTGGGAAATCCTGACAAAGCGGCAGCCAAGTCATTGTCAATGGCACTGCCGCCAATAATCAAGTGGCGGACCTGCATCAGTCGCAGCCGCCCTTCCGGGTCATGAAGAAGGTTCCAGACCTGCAAGGGCACCATAGCGGCAAAGTCTATCGTTCCACTCCAAACCGGTTTGCCGCTTGGTGGCACGGTCACAAGCTGAAGGTGACGTTCCAACGAACGTACCACCATCATCTTGCCGGCAATATAGTCAAGTGACATACAGAGCAAAGCCGTATCACCAGGCTTCAAGCCCAGGAAGTCGCAGGTGACACGGGCAGAAGCAAGCATACGTCGTTTCTCGACAAGCACCGGCTTCGGCGTTCCCGTAGAACCACTGGTATGCACCAGCACAAGAGGGCTGTCATTGTGCCACTCAGTCAAGAATTCCTCCAAAGACATCATAACCTGGGGTTAAGGACAGAACAACAAAACAGCTGGTCGCCACGTATTTCCAACGGCATGGGAATGTTATCAGTGAACAGTTGGCCCGTACCGAGTCCTTGAGGGAAGGAAATGGCATCACCATAGACGGAAGAGCAGAACTGTGCAATGGCATTCAAGCCGACATTACTCTCCAACGCAGAGGTTATCCACGAACCTATGCCCTTTTCCTTGGCAGAGTCTATCCACTCTCTGCATCCCATCATCCCCCCATGAAGTGATGGCTTAAGAACGATGTATCGGGGTTTGATAATGTTAAGCATGTGCGACTTCATCTCCTGGTCGTTCACCCCAATCAGTTCTTCATCCAGCGCGATGGGCAGCGGTGACTCACGGCATAGCTGAGCCATATATCCCCACTGGCCAGCTTTGATAGGTTGCTCAATACTATGGATGGCATATTGAGAAAGGAGTTCCAACTTATACAGAGCCTCATCGGGTTTGAAGGCGCCATTGGCATCGACGCGCAACTCCACCTCATGGAAAGAGAACCTGTCACGTATGCGTTTGATGAGATCGAGCTCCTGTTCGAAATCGATGGCACCAATCTTCAGCTTCACGCAGCGGAAGCCCTGTTCCAGTTTCTGCTCCATACGCTGGAGCATCTCGTCGTAACTGCCCATCCACACCAAACCGTTAATGGGAATACCGATTTCGCCGCGGCTGAAGGCGGTGTCGAATAATACGCCTTTTCCATCTTCCTTCTTGCTTTCCACATCCAGCAAGGCCGTCTCGAGACCGAAAAGCATCGAAGGATAGTCACGCATCTCCTCGTAAGGAACCTCGCCCGTCTGTTCAAACTCGTCACAGAAGCTACGCAACACCTCAGCGTAATCGGGACGTGCGTCACAGCTCAGATCGGGTAATGGTGCACATTCGCCTGTTCCGACGACAGAACCGTTTGACACATGAACAAACCAGCTTTTCCGCTCTTTGTATACACCGCGCGACGTTCCTGCCGGCTGTTTGAAATGGAGCACTCGCTCGTCAATAGCTATCTTATACATAATAACTCTTTTTTAAGACAGAAGAACAAACATTGATTAAAGACATCATAACATTCTAACATACTTTATCATTGTAAGCGCTTACGATAAACACGGAATTTACGTTTAAATTGCAATTCTTCTGAACCAAAAATTGTGTTCGTCTGTTATTATGTCTATCACAAATATATCCGTTATTCTGTCTATAACATGTTCGTCTGTATTCTTTACGGAATCTGGGGATACTTGTCAAAGTCCGGTTTACGTTTCTCAAGGAAAGCCTTGCCGCCCTCCTGAGCCTCATCAAGGAAATAGTAAAGCATGGTAGCATCGCCTGCCAACTGTTGGATGCCAGCCTGTCCATCGAGTTCGGCATTCAGGCCAGCCTTGATCATTCGGAGCGCCAAAGGAGAGCGTTCCATCATCTCCTCAGCCCAGCCGACACACTCATCTTCCAATTGCGATAGTGGCACAACCTTATTAACCAGTCCCATGTCGAGGGCTTCGCTGGCAGAGTACTGCCTGCAGAGGAACCAGATCTCACGGGCTTTCTTCTGCCCAACGATACGTGCCAGATAACTACTTCCAAAGCCAGCATCGAAGGAACCGACTTTCGGTCCTGTCTGTCCGAAAATAGCATTCTCTGAAGCTATCGTCAAGTCACATACCAAATGCAGCACATGACCACCACCAATGGCATAGCCATTGACCATGGCGATAACAGGCTTGGGCAGACGGCGTATCTGCATCTGTACGTCCAGTACGCTGAGACGGGGGACACCATCCTCGTCAACATAACCACCCCGTCCCTTCACATGCATATCGCCGCCTGAGCAGAACGCATGCTTCACATCTTCAAGGCGTTTACCCTCGGGAACTTCAGACATAGCACCTGTAAGAAGCACGACGCGGATGCGCTGCAATTCACGACATTCAGCAAAGGCCTGACTCAGCTCTAACGTCGTCCGAGGGGTAAAGGCATTGCGATAACGAGGCCGATTGATGGTAATCTTGGCTATTCCATTATACTCTTCGAAGCGTATTTCTTCGAACTTCCTGATCTCTTTCCATACTCTTTTTTCCATATATTCGCTTATTTTTTGTACAAAGGTACAAAGATTCTGTGGTTTTTTTGTATCTTTGCACCAAAATATTTTTCCTATGCTACAAATCCGCTGCAAAAACAACAATGTGACCAAGAGTTTCCCTGAGGGAGCCTCGCTGTTAGATGTGTATCAGGAGTTTGCTGAAGAGATTAAACTCCCTTATCCTGTCGTGTCGGCCAAAGTGAATAATGTGTCGCAAGGACTGAAATTCAGGCTCTTCCAAAACCGCGATGTGGAGTTTATGGATGCCAGCGAGGGTTCTGGCCATCGTGTTTATGTACGTTCTCTCAGTTTTGTGCTCTACAAAGCCACACAGGATGTGTTTCCCGGATCGAAGCTGTTTATCGAACATTCGTTGAGCAGAGGTTACTACTGCAACTTCAAGAAAAAGCCCACTGCCGGATGGGTCGAAGGACGGCTGCAAGGAAAGAATCCCTCCAAAGGAGAGGGGAACCAGATCTCTGACGAAGACGTGGAGCGTATCAAGAAGAGGATGCAGGAGATTATCGACCTTGACATGCCTTTCCGCCGAACAGAATCCACCACAGAAGAAGCGATCAGAATTTTCGGTGAACGGGGATTTGCCGACAAGGTGAAGCTTCTGGAAACCAGTGGGCAAGCCTATACCTATTATTATACTTTGGGTGACACCATCGATTATTACTACGGTCCTTTAGTGCCCAGTGCCAGTTACCTGAAAGTCTGGGGACTGGAGCGTTACGAAGAAGGACTGCTATTGAGAGTTCCCGACTGGAACGATCCCACGCGGCTGGCAGAAAAGGTGGATCAGCCCAAGACCTTCGAGATGTTCGCAGAGAAGACGCACTGGGACATTATCATGCGGCTGTCGAATGCGGGTGACGTCAACAAAGCCATCATGCGCGGACATGCTTCAGAACTCATTCAGGTGAGCGAGGCTCTGCAAGAGAAAAAGATAGTACAGATAGCCGAAGAGGTAGACCGTCGGTTCCATCAGGAGAAGAACCCCGTAAGGATTGTCTTGATCACAGGTCCTTCCAGTTCGGGTAAGACCACATTCTGCAAACGTCTCTCCGTGCAGCTGTTGGCCTGCGGGCTCAGACCTGTCTCATTCTCAACAGATGACTATTTCGTGAACCGCGTGGACACGCCGAAGCTTCCCAATGGAGACTATGACTTCGACAACATAGAAACAGTGGAGTATTCGCTGCTTGAAGACCATCTGCTACGACTGATGCAAGGAGAACGTGTAGAAATCCCTGAATACAACTTCGTCACCGGCAAACGCGAGTATAATGGTAAAAAGCTGAAACTGGCTGGCGACACCGTGCTGATCATAGAAGGCATCCACGCCTTAAATCCGCTGCTGACCAAAAAGATTCCCGACTCCCTGAAATATAAGATCTACATCTCTGCCCTCACCAGCATTTCGCTCGATGACCACAATTGGATACCAGTCCGTGACAACCGTCTGTTACGACGTATTATACGCGACTATAACAAAGGAGCCTTCACTGCACAGCAGACCATTTCACAATGGAAGAACGTACTGGCAGCAGAAGACCAATGGATCTTCCCCTATCAGGAAACCGCCGACGTGATGTTCAACTCGGCGTTGAACATCGAGTTTGCCGTTCTGCGTACCCATGCAGAAATTATCCTCACCTCGGTTCCGAAGAACTGTCCGGAATATTCTGAGGCTCATCGGCTGTTGAAATTCCTACGTTATTTCATACCCATCAGCGACAAGGAAATCCCACCCACCTCGATCATGCGTGAGTTCGTAGGCGGCTCGAGCTTCAAATTCTGAATGA
>Ga0247610_10007674_pt1 | contig 11028 bp, 7 predicted proteins | sample 174DNAGHGhighgp2_FD_193483 | JGI IMG/M metagenome (GOLD analysis project Ga0247610, IMG submission 193483) | Sheep rumen microbial communities from Palmerston North, Manawatu-Wanganui, New Zealand - 1742 DNA GHGhigh gp2 | ecosystem: Host-associated > Mammals > Digestive system > Stomach > Rumen ...
GAACTGCGCCTCCTGCTGCATTGCAATCTCGGCAAACATGTCTAGCATTTCTTGTGGAAAATGAAGTGGGTTGTTTTCTTCCATACTTTTCTTTTTTGCAAAATTTGTAAATACTTGCAATTGACTCAAATTAGCCATAATTAATCTATAATGTGATGAAAATAAAATTTGGAACCATGAATATTTGTTTGTTTTCAACTTATCGAATAGCAATGAAAAGAGGTGAAAACAAATGGCTTTTAATGGAAAACACCTCATTTGTTGCCTCAAATTAGCCTCAAATGACATTTGTAGATAAAAAACAAAGAGCTACAGAAAATCGTAACTCCTTGATGCTCAACTACTTTTCTTTGCGCTTCAGGATGGGCTTGAACCAACGACCCCCTGATTAACAGTCAGGTGCTCTAACCAACTGAGCTACTGAAGCAGGTTTTGCTATTAAGCGGGTGCAAAGGTACGGCGATTTTTTGAATCCACCAAACTTTTTCGGGACTTTTTTTGAAAAAAGTTACTTTTTGCCTTTATTTGTCCTATATCTGTGCTTCCAGACACACTTTCTCGACTACCTTCGGGAAATATTCCATCTCCAGTTGATGCTCTTTTTCAGCGATGTCATCGACAGTGTCATCAGGGGATATGGCTACCTTGTACTGCGCAATAATCTCCCCGGCATCGCAGACGGGAGTGACAAAATGCACCGTCATACCCGTCTCTGTCTCTCCGGCAGCCTTGACGGCCTCGTGGACGTGATGTCCCCACATGCCTTTGCCGCCGTATTTGGGAAGCAGGGCGGGATGGAGGTTCACTATCTTATGAGGATAGGCAGCAATCAGGAAGTCAGGAATCATCGGCAGGAAACCCGCAAGGACGATGAAATGGATGTCGTACTTGTGGAGCAGAGGGAGCATGACCTCGGGATTGTTCAGTTCTGCCTTGGAGACGACGGCAGCGGGTATACCTAATTTATATGCACGCACGAGCGCGTAGGCATCGGGCTTGTTGCTGATGACCAATGGGGTGGCAATATGCTCAGAACCCTGGAAATAGCGGATAAGGTTTTCGCAGTTGCTACCGCTGCCTGAAACAAAGATTGCGATATTTTTTTTCAACACGATTTTACGGATTATACGGATTGAAAAATCCCCTCCCCATTGCGGGGAGGGGGAATTTTATTTAGAAGTCCATGTGGTCGAGAGAATCCCCTAAATCTTTCGTTTCCTGATTCTCTTGTGGAGTCTGAGGAGCCTCTTGCTGCTCCTGTTCAGGACGCGGACGGCGCTCACGGTCACCATGACGCTCACGACGATCTCCACGATCCGGACGGCGGTCACGACGCTCTCCTCGTTCAGGGCGCTCAGGACGCTCACGGCGACGCTGCTGAGGCTCTACATAGTCGGCAGGCTTCTCAATCAGCACACGGTGACTGAGTTTATACTTACCAGTCTTAGGATCGATCTCAAGGAGTTTCACCTGAATATGGTCACCCTCCTTGATACCAGCCTCCTCGACAGTCTCGAGGCGCTTCCAGTCGATCTCGGAGATATGGAGCAGTCCATCCTTGCCCGGCATGATCTCCACGAAGCAACCGTAAGGCATGATACTGCGAACCACACCGTCATAGACCTCGCCCACTTCAGGGATTGCCACGATGGCCTTGATCTTGGCAATGGCAGCGTCGATGCTGGCCTTGTCAGGAGCACTCACCTGAACATGACCTACACCATCGGCCTCATCAATTGTGATGGTAGCACCCGTATCCTCCTGCATCTGCTGGATAATCTTGCCACCAGGGCCAATGACGGCACCAATAAACTCCTTGGGAATATCGAATGCCTCGATACGTGGTACCTGAGGTTTCAGTTCTGCACGAGGCTCAGCGATGGTCTCAGTCAGTTTGCCGAGGATATACTCACGACCAGCCTTGGCCTGCATGAGAGCCTTCTCCAGAATCTCGAACGACAGACCGTCGCACTTGATATCCATCTGCGTGGCTGTCAGACCGTCCTTTGTACCAGTGGTCTTGAAGTCCATGTCGCCCAAGTGGTCCTCATCGCCGAGGATATCGCTCAATACAGCATATTTCTCTTCACCAGGATTCTTAATCAGACCCATGGCGATACCAGAGACAGGCTTCTTCATGGGTACACCGGCATCCATCAGGGCGAGGGTACCAGCACAGACAGTAGCCATCGAAGAAGAACCGTTAGACTCGAGAATCTGAGACACCAGACGAACAGTGTAAGGGAAGTCCTCAGGAATCTGCCCCTTCAGACCGCGCCATGCGAGGTGTCCGTGACCAATCTCACGACGACCTACACCACGCTGAGCCTTGGCCTCACCTGTACAGAACGGTGGGAAATTATAGTGCAACAGGAATTTCATATATCCATGCTCCAACACGTCGTCAACGAGTTTCTCGTCAAGTTTCGTACCGAGCGTACAGGTACTCAGTGACTGTGTCTCACCACGGGTGAAGATCGCACTTCCGTGAGGCATGGGCAGCGGAGATACCTCGCACCAGATGGGACGGATATCGGTGGTCTTACGACCATCGAGACGGATACCCTCGTCGAGGATGCAACGGCGCATGGCGTCGCGCTCCACATCGTGGTAGTAACGTTCCATCATAGCCTCGTACTCATCCTTGGTGATCTCTGAGTCAGCAGTAATCTCGGGATGAGCCTCGAAATATTTCTCCTTGAAGTCCTCGAGGATCTTTTCAAAAGCATCGGCACGCTCCTGCTTCTCCAGAGCCTGCTTGGTGACATCGTAGGCGGGCTGATAGCACTCCTTGTTCATCTGCTCGCGGAGCGCCTCATCATTCACCTCGTGGTCATACTCGCGCTTCACATCCTTACCGAGTTCCTTGGAGAGTTCGGCCTGGAGTTCACACATGGGCTTGATGGCATCCATCGCAGCCTTGAGGGCACCCAGCAGATCCTGTTCGCTGACCTCCTTCATCTCACCTTCCACCATCATGATGTTCTCAGCAGAGGCACCGACCATGATATCCATGTCGGCCTCCTTCATCTGCTCGAAGGTAGGATCAATCACATACTCACCATTGATGCGTGCAACGCGAACTTCCGAGATAGGGCACTCGAAAGGTATATCCGAGCAAGCCAGGGCTGCAGAGGCAGCGAAACCGGCAAGTGCATCGGGCTGGTCAACACCGTCGGCGCTGAGCAGCATGACGTTTACGAATACTTCTGCGTGATAGTTACTTGGAAACAGTGGACGAAGCACACGGTCCACCAGTCGTGATGTGAGGATTTCATTGTCTGAGGCTTTGCCTTCGCGCTTAGTGAATCCGCCAGGAAAACGGCCTGCTGCGCTATACTGTTCGCGATAGTCTACCTGCAGCGGCATGAAATCTGTTCCGGGAACTGCATCTTTTGCGGCACAAACAGTGGCCAGGAGTACGGTGTTGTTCATCGTCAGCATGACGGCACCATCGGTCTGTTTTGCCACTTTCCCGGTTTCAATGGTGATGGTTCTTCCATCAGCCAGTTGAATGGTCTTTGTAATTACGTTCATCTTGTTTAAAACATCTAAAAATAAAAAACTTCAGTGCGACCCATACGCTGAGGGTCGCTAAAAACGGCGCAAAGTTACACATTATTATATTAAAAAACGAAGAAATCTGGAATATTTTTCAATTTTTCACTTTTCACTTTTCACTTTTCATTTCTTTTTCGTACCTTTGCACACGCAAATCGAAAAAAGGAATAAATATGAAACATATTTGGAAGGCAGCCGCCGTCATTTTGGCTGCAACAACCATCGCCTCATGCGACAACAACAAATTCCATGTAGAGGGTCAGATTGCCAATGCCAAGGACTCCGTGCTCTACTTCGAGAACGTAGGTATTGAGCAGGTGAATGTGCTCGACTCCGTGAAACTGGGCGAGGACGGTCAGTTTTCTTTCAGTGAGTCCGCCCCTGCTGCTCCGGAGTTTTACCGTCTGAGGATCTATGACCAGATTATCAATGTCAGTATCGACTCTACAGAGACCGTCACCATCCAGGCCCAATATCCACAGATGGCCACCGACTATGAGGTAAGCGGCTCTGACAACTGCAAGAAAATCAAGGAACTGGCTTTGAAGCAAATTGACCTTCACAAGCAAGCGATGGCCATCCAGCAGAACACCGAGTTGGGCGTGGACGAGGCCAATGACAGCATCCTGAAAATCATCGACTCCTACAAACAGGACATCAAGGCCAACTACATCTTCAAGGAGCCGATGAAGGCATACAGTTATTTCGCCCTGTTCCAGACACTGGGCAACTGGTTGCTCTTCAATCCTCGCAGTAATCAGGACGACATCAAGGTTTTTGCCGCAGTGGCCACCAGTTGGGACACCTACTACCCCCATGCCGAACGCGGACAGAACCTGCATAACATTGCCATTGAAGGCATGAAGAACCAGCGTATCGTGAAAGAGCGTCAGAATCAGACCATCGATGCCAGTAAGGTGACGGAGGCTGGCGTGCTCGACATTGCCCTGACAGACAACAAAGGTCAACTGCGCCATCTGACAGACTTGAAGGGCAAGGTAGTGCTGCTCGACTTCCATGTCTTTGCCTTAGAGGATTCGCCTGCACGCATTCTGATGCTCCGCGAACTCTACAACAAGTATCAGGCCCAAGGTTTTGAGGTCTATCAGGTCAGCCTTGACACGGATGAACATTTCTGGAAACAGCAGACAGCCGCCCTTCCTTGGGTCAGTGTGCGCGATGCGGATGGTGTCCAGTCGCAACGACTCTTGTTGTACAATATCCAGTCGATACCTGAATTCTTCCTTATCGACCGTGGTAATAACCTCGTGAAGCGTTCTGCCCAGATTAAGGATTTGGAGGCAGAAATCAGAAAACTACTGTAAGTTGAAGGAGATAGAAGAAGATAAAAGGAGTTAGATGTAATGATATGAGGAGATTTCTGACGCTATTGACAATAGGAGTGCTGATGATGACAGCGCAGGGTAAGGTCAGACTGCCGCATCTTATCAGTGACAATATGGTGCTGCAACAGCAGACGGATGTGCGTCTCTGGGGATGGGCCAAGGCTGGCAAGACCGTGAAGGTGACCACTTCTTGGAGTAATGAGACAGCCACTGCCAAGGCTGACAAGGACGGCAAATGGCTAGTGAAGGTGAGGACCCCGAAGGCATCCTATACGCCCCTGTCTGTCACCTTCGACGACGGGGAACCCCTGAGCATCTACAATGTCGTGGCTGGCGAGGTATGGGTGTGCGCCGGACAGTCGAACATGGAGATGCCCGTCAAGGGCTTTGGCATGTGTCCTGTGAAGGATTACAACCACCATATCCTTGATGCCATCAACTCCAAGGGCGTACGCAGTGTGAAGATTCCCAGCGTGATGCGTGCCACGCCTCAGGACGATGCCCAGTGCGAATGGCGGCAGTGCTCGCCCAAGACGGTGGGAGAATTCTCTGCCACAGGCTATTTCTTCGCCCGTCTGCTGAGCCGTACCCTCGACATCCCCATAGGCATCATAGAGGCCAATAAAGGAGGGACGCGTGTAGAGAGTTGGCTCACCAAGGAGAATTTAGAGAAATATACCAGCGACCCCACTGACTCCGTAGAGATCTGCCAGAAATGGGCGGAATGGGACTATCACCGTTGTCTGCTCTGGGGCAACGGCACTTTCAACCCCATCCTGAACTATACCGTCAAGGGCATCCTCTTTTATCAGGGTTGTTCGAATGTGGGTGACCCAGGCGACCAGTACTCACAGCGCCTGAAACTGCTGGTGGAGCAGTGGCGGAAGCAGTTCGGACTGGGTGAGATACCCTTCTATTTCGTCCAGATAGCCCCCTGGGCCTACGATGACGGCAATGTGGACGGTCTGAGCGGTGCTCTCCTTCGCGAACAACAATGGAAGGCTGCACAGATCATTCCCAACAGCAGTCTGGTATGCACCAACGACCTCGTCTATCCATACGAATATTCGCAGATACACCCTGCCCAGAAGCAGCCCGTGGGTGAGCGTCTCGCCTTCACGGCCCTGAACCGTGACTACGGTTTTGAAACAATTCAATACAAGAGTTCGTCGTATAAGGACATGACCATCAAGAACGATACCGTCTTCATCCATACGCAGGACAACTACTGGTGCGATGCCCCCTTTGAACAGATGGAAGGCTTCGAGATAGCAGGCGACGACAAGGTGTTCCACCCTGCCAGTGCCAAGCATTTCTGGCAGCCAGGCGGCGGTTACTGGGACGAGGCGATCATCGTGACCTCGCCAGAGGTGAAGAAACCCGTAGCCGTGCGCTATTGTTTCAAGAACTTCCAGATCGGCAATGTTCATAATGGGGGTAACATGCCGCTCTTCCCCTTCCGTACAGACAACTGGTGAAAATGAAAGAGCATCCCTTGGAATTATTCAGGTTCTGTCCGAAGTGCGGGAGTGCAGACTTCGAGATTCACAATGCCCTGAGCAGACATTGTTCCAGTTGCGGATTCACCTATTACCAGAATCCAAGGGCCTCAACGGCAGCCTTCATCCTGAATGGGAAAGGGGAGTTGCTGGTGACCCGCAGGGCCAAGGAGCCTGCAAAGGACACCCTCGACCTGCCCGGAGGATTTGTGGATAATGGCGAGACGGCTGAACAAGGGATGGTCAGGGAGATTCTGGAGGAAACCGGTCTCACGATTGACAGCAAGGATGTAACCTATCTTTTTTCCATACCCAACATCTATCGCTACTCCGGCATGGACATCCACACCCTCGATCTGTTCTTTGTCTGTCATGTAGAGGATGATGTTGTCATCAAAGCCGCTGATGATGCTGCCGCCTGTTTCTGGGTACCGTTGCGCGAGGTGTATGTAGAGCGTTTCGGATTGCGCTCCATCCGTCAGGCTGTTCATACCTTTTTACAAAGAAATCGTTAATAAAACTAAAAATCCTATATATAAATAAGGTGGGAGAAACTTTTTTGCTTACTTTTGCAGCCCAAAGTTAATATAACGGCACAAAGTATGCAAAAAAATCTTGTAATTGTAGAGTCTCCCGCTAAGGCGAAGACCATAGAAAAATTCCTGGGTGACGATTTCAAGGTCATGTCGAGTTATGGCCACATCCGGGATCTGAAAAAGAAAGAACTGAGTATCGACGACGATACGCTCGAACCAGAATACGAAATCCCCGATGACAAAAAGAAACTCGTCAGCGAACTAAAGTCGAATGCGAGAAAGGCCGAGAAAGTCTGGTTGGCATCCGATGAAGACCGCGAGGGAGAAGCCATCTCATGGCACCTGTGTGAGGTGCTGGGACTGGACGAAGAAAAGACCAACCGTATCGTCTTCCACGAAATCACCAAACCTGCTATCATAGAAGCCATCGAACATCCGCGTCATCTGGACATGAACCTGGTGAATGCCCAGCAGGCCCGTCGTGTGCTCGACCGTCTGGTAGGCTTCAAACTCTCACCCGTGCTGTGGCGCAAGGTAAAGCCAGCGCTCTCTGCCGGTCGCGTGCAGAGTGTAGCCGTTCGTCTCATCGTGGAACGTGAACGGGAGATCCAGGACTTCAAGAGCGAGCCGTTCTATAATGTCTATGGTACGTTTGCCATCATCAACCCCGATGGCTCTGCCACAGAGGTCAAGGCACAGTTGGCCAGCAAACTCAAAACCTATAAGGAGGTAACCGATTTCTTAGAGAAATGCAAGGAGGCCACCTTCACCGTGGAGAGCATCAACAAGAAACCGATGAAGCGCACGCCTGCTCCCCCATTCACTACCTCCACACTGCAACAGGAGGCTGCCCGCAAACTGGGCTTCACAGTGAGCCAGACCATGATGGTGGCACAGCACCTTTATGAAAGCGGTCGTATCACCTATATGCGTACCGACTCTGTCAACCTGTCGAGACTCTGCTTAGGTGCCAGCAAGCAGGAGATTGTGAATCTCTATGGAGAAGAGTATAGCAAGACACGCCAGTATCATACCAATTCCAAAGGTGCCCAGGAGGCCCACGAAGCCATCCGTCCCACCTATATGGATCAGACAGAGATAGAGGGAACGGCTCAGGAAAAGCGCCTCTACGAACTCATCTGGAAGCGCACCATTGCCAGTCAGATGGCTGATGCGGAGATTGAGAAGACAACTGTCAATATCAATATCTCCACCACCGATGACCTGTTTGTAGCACAGGGAGAGGTAGTGAAGTTCGATGGTTTTATCAAGGTCTACCGTGAATCCGTTGACGATGAAGAGCCACAGGACGAGTACGCCCACATCCTGCCCCCGTTGAAGAAAGGTCAGGAACTGACGCGTCGTGAGATCCAGGCCACAGAACGTTTCACCCAGGGTCCCCAGCGCTATACGGAGGCCAGTCTCGTACACAAACTGGAAGAGTTGGGCATTGGTCGTCCGTCAACATACGCCCCGACTATCTCCACCATCCAACAGCGCGAGTATGTCCAGAAAGGCGACAAGAAAGGCGAGGAACGCACCTATACCGTTGACATCCTGAAAGGGAAACAAATCACCCAGAAGAAGCGCAAGGAACTGGTTGGGTCTGACAAAGGCAAACTGCTTCCGACAGATATCGGCATCGTTGTGAATGATTTCCTGATGAAGCACTTCACGGAGATCATGGACTATAACTTTACTGCCAAAGTTGAACAGGACTTCGATAAGATTGCCGAAGGAAAAGAGAAATGGCAGTCAATGCTGAAAGGATTCTACAAAGACTTTGAGCCTGCCGTAGAGGACACGATGAACAGTCGTCAGGCGCATAAGGCAGGTGAACGCCAGTTGGGTGTCGACCCCAAGACCGGCAGACCCGTCTTCGTGAAGATCGGACGTTTTGGTCCTGTGGTTCAGATTGGCACTGCAGATGATCAGGAGAAGCCCCTGTTTGCTCAGTTACCCAAGGAACTGAGTATTGAGACGATCACCCTTGACGAGGCTATCGAACTCTTCAAGTTACCCCGTACACTTGGTAGTTATGAAGGCTTGACTGTCACCATTGGTACTGGGCGGTTCGGACCTTATGTGCTGCACGACAGGAAGTTTACCTCACTACCCAAGGACGAAGACCCGATGACTATCACGCTTGAAAAGGCCATTGAATTGATCAACGAGAAACGTCAGCAAGAGACGAAGAAGCATCTGAAGTTCTTCATGGAGGATCCCAAGTTGGAGATCCTGAACGGTCGCTACGGTCCATATCTGACTTATGACGGAAAGAACTACCGTCTGCCGAAGTCGATGCATGAGAAGGTGGCAGACCTTACTTACGAGGAATGCATGAAGATCATTAATAAGGCATGAAAAGAATCATCCTCATAGGCTACATGGGTGCCGGCAAGACAACCATCGGCAAAGCACTCGCACAGGAACTGGGCATCGCCTTCTACGACCTCGACTGGTATATTTCCAATCGGATGCGCAAGACCATTGCCCAGATTTTCGAGGAGCGTGGCGAAGATGGTTTCCGGCAGATAGAGCGTAATATGCTCCACGAAGTGGCCGAGTTTGAGGATGTCGTCATCAGTTGCGGGGGAGGTACGCCCTGCTTCTTCGATAATATTGACTACATGAACCAGCAGGCACCTGTGGTCTATCTGAAAGCAGATCCGGAGGTGCTCTACAAGCATCTGGCCATGAGCAAGAACGACCGTCCGTTGCTGCGCGGAAAGAGTCAGGACGAACTGATTGTCTTCATCCGTGAGCAACTGGAAAAGCGGGAGCCTTTCTATACGAAGGCTGCCTATTCTCTCGATGTCAGTCTGATGGACGACTTTACCAAGATTAAGAACAGTGTAGCCCAGGTTAGAAAGTTATTGAACATATGAAAAAATGGACTATTGAAGACTCCAAGGAACTCTACAACATCAATGGTTGGGGAACCTCCTATTTCGGCATCAACGAAAAAGGCGATGTCTACGTCTCACCATGTAAGAATGACACGCAGATTGACTTGCGTGAAGTGATGGACGAACTGGCACTGCGTGATGTCACGTCACCCGTCCTGCTCCGTTTCCCGGATATTCTCGACAACCGTATCGAGAAGACCTGGAGTTGTTTCAAGAAAGCATCGGAGGAGTACGACTACAAAGGTGAGAACTACGTGGTCTATCCCATCAAGGTGAACCAGATGCAGCCCGTGGTAGAAGAGATTATCTCCCACGGACGGAAGTTCAATCTGGGTCTGGAAGCCGGTTCAAAGCCAGAACTGCATGCAGTCATCGCCATGCAGTGTCAGAGCGACTCGATTATTGTCTGCAACGGCTACAAAGATCAGAGTTACATCGAACTGGCTCTGTTGGCCCAGAAGATGGGCAAGCAAATCTTCATCGTCGTAGAGAAGATGAACGAACTGGAAATCATTGCCCGTGAGGCCAAGAAGATGAATATTCGTCCGAACATCGGTATCCGTATCAAACTTGCTTCCAGTGGTTCCGGCAAATGGGAGGAGAGCGGCGGTGATGCCAGCAAGTTCGGTCTGACCAGTGCCGAACTCTTAGAGGCATTAGAACTCCTGGACAAGAAAGATATGCGCGACTGTCTGCGCCTCATCCACTTCCATATCGGAAGCCAGATCACCAAGATCCGCCGTATCCAGACGGCACTGAGAGAGGCCTCGCAGTTCTATATCCAACTGCACAAGATGGGCTATAATGTAGACTTCGTAGACTGTGGTGGTGGTCTGGGTGTCGACTACGACGGAACCCGTTCCCCATCGAGTGAGTCTTCTGTCAACTACTCCATCCAGGAATATGTCAACGACTGTATCTACACCTTCGTGGATGCAGCCAACAAGAACGACCTGCCCCATCCTAATATCATCACTGAGAGCGGACGCTCTTTGGCTGCTCACCACTCGGTATTAGTCATTGATGTTCTGGAAACCGCCTCGCTCCCTGAGATGCCAGAGGAGTTCGAACCGGATGAGAACAGTCACCAGTTGGTGAAGGATCTCTATGACATCTGGGACAACCTCTCGCCCCGCAATGTGCTGGAGGACTGGCATGATGCCGAGCAGATCCGTGA
>Ga0247610_10007675_pt1 | contig 11028 bp, 6 predicted proteins | sample 174DNAGHGhighgp2_FD_193483 | JGI IMG/M metagenome (GOLD analysis project Ga0247610, IMG submission 193483) | Sheep rumen microbial communities from Palmerston North, Manawatu-Wanganui, New Zealand - 1742 DNA GHGhigh gp2 | ecosystem: Host-associated > Mammals > Digestive system > Stomach > Rumen ...
GGTCAAAGAAGTGTATGGAGTCGCTTACGAGGTCGGTAAAGTGCTCGATCGCATAGGCAAAATAGACCTTGTCGTAGGCGATGGTGCCGTCGCCCGTCAACAGCGAAAAGTACACCAGCGGGCGGCCCTTGGTACCGTCTTTATTTTCGTAGGTGTCGTCCCAGAAGGTTTCCGGTGCCCACACGCGGGTCACGTTCGCAAAATTCTTGCCTTTGTAGCGCTCCGGGAAGTGTATCGTGCTGTGTTCCCAATTGATCAGGTCGCGGGAGCGCATGAGTACCATGCCGCGGTTGCTCGCCCAACCCTCGGCGCTTTTCATGTCGGTATTCACCATGTAGAACCAGCCGTTAGGCGCGCGCAGTACATGCGGGTCGCGGAGCCCTTTCTTGATGCTCACCGTGTCGGCGGCCACCACACGCTTGCCGTTGTTCATGGGGGTAAAGTTATACCCATCGTTGCTCAGTGCGTAGTATATATTTTCGTTGTCGTTTGACGGAAAATAGGCGAAAAGGTAGTTGGAGTAGGGCTCGTAGCCGTGGATAGAAACTGCAAATTGTTTTTTTTCGGTGCGGTAGGGGGCTTCTACATCGGTAATGCTTGCCGTAAGGATTACTTCGTGGTTTTCGCCCACTAGGCGGCCGTTGACGTGTCCGTCATGTCCCAAGAATAGCGTGTCGGAACTTTCCCAGGTCACGGGGTAATGGCCATAGGTAGATATGGTATCGGGGAGTTCAAGGTCTGTGTAGAGGTCGTTTATTTCGTTTCCGAGTTGAAGATCGTTTATGGCCTGTCTGAAGGGGGCCAAAACAACCTCCTGTGCAAATATGCTCCCCAGTGCAATGAATGTCATTATGAATATGCGATGCATAGGTCTTCTCCTTTTTGCCTATTACCCAAAATAGCCTGCACATCAAATTCGTCTAAAATATAATTCTAGAAATCGACTTTCTATAGCAAAAAAACAAAAATAAAGGATATTTTATCAAGGATCATTGTGCCCAAAATCACAAAAAAAGAGGGGAAAAACATATAAATAAATTGCAAATTGTCTTTTTTTGCTAAAAAAAGGCATATTATTCCAAGTTGGAATAAAACAAATTGTTCTATTCCTAAAGAATAACGCTATATTACGGATATATGGATCGATCCCGCGCGAAAATTTTAGTTATTGACGATACAAAAACGAACATCGAAGTGCTCGAAGGCATTCTGTCGGGCGAATACGACGTTTTTGTGGCTTTGGATGGTAAAAAAGGGTTGATGCTTGCCGAAAAAGTGAAGCCCGACCTCATTTTGCTCGATGTGATGATGCCGGATATGGATGGTTACGAGACCCTCCGGCTGATGAATGAAAAGAAACTGGTGGATAACACTCCGGTCTTGTTCCTGACCGCCAAGGCGGATTCCAAGAGCGAGCAGATGGGACTCGACCTTGGTGCCGTCGACTATATTACTAAGCCGTTCCACCCGAACCTGGTGCAGCTCCGCATCAAGAACCAGCTGGAATTCAAACACCAGCGGGACCATTTGCAGGAACTTGTCGAAGAAAAGACTCTCGATTTGCGCAAGACGTTGAAGGTGATGCTTACAAGTCTTGGTGCCCTGGCTGAATACCGCGATCCCGAAACGGGGGCGCACATCAAGCGCACCCAGGTGCTTGTGCAGATGCTCGCCGAAAAGCTGCAGGACCACCCGCGGTTCAAGGCTGCTATCCCGAACAAGGAATATATTGATTATTATGCAACGGCCGCACCCTTGCATGATATCGGCAAGGTGGGGATTCCCGATGAAATCCTGCGCAAGCCGGCCCGCCTGAACGAGGACGAATGGGCCATCATGAGTACGCATGCCCAAATGGGTTACGACGTGCTTGTCAATGCGACGCATGAACTTAAGGACCATCCGCTGGTGCGTATTTCTGCCGAAATCATCTTGAATCACCATGAGCGCTACGATGGTCATGGGTATCCCAACGGTGTCAAGGGTGACGATATCCCGGTGGGAGCTCGTCTGATGTCAGTTGCCGACGTTTATGACGCCCTGGTGTCGCGTAGACCCTATAAGGATGCTTACCCGCACGAAGTGGCGGTGAAGGAAATCCTGGAAGGCAAGGGAACTCAGTTTGACCCCGATGTGGTCGATGCCTTCATGGCGCTCGAATCGCAGTTCCCGGAAATTTATGAACGATTCAAAGAAGAATCGTAATAGGGAGAGATTTTGACTTATAATCCGCTCAATGCGCAGCGCCGCCGTTTGCGAAACCGTATTTCTATGGTTTATGTACTTCCGACGTTTCTCGCGGCGGTGGTTTTGGTCATTATCTTTGCGTATGCGGTGCGGGCGATGCTCGTGGATTCCGCCGTTGCAAATACCGAGACGGTGCTTCATGACCGTGTGCAGACTGAAATAGAAGCTCTCCTAAAAGAAAACGAGGACAAGTTCCTTAACCTTAGCAAGCGAATCCAGCAGGCAACTAAGGATAACTCGATAAAGCCTTTGCTTTCGAAGTCGATTCAGGGATCCGAAGGAATCGTCGACATCTATTATGGTAATCGCGACGGGGACTACGCATCGGGAAAAGGAATCAAGCTCGAAAGTGGAAAATCCGAATTCCGCACTACCGGCTGGTATCTGGAAGCTTCGCGCAAAAGGGGACTTGCCTATACGGGACCATCGATCCGCAAGGATCTGAACAAGCAGGTACTGACGCTTTCTTACCCTATCTGGGACAAGAATCATAAGTTCAGGGGGGCGGTTGCCGAAGACCTGAGCCTGCACAAGGTTCGATTGTCTATGGGTGGGCTTGCCAAGGAAGAAGGTGGCATCACGATGCTTGTCGGTAGCGACAACGACAATCTTTTTACCTATTTCCCTTACGAAACTAACCGAGGCAAGGTTCTGCAGGATAGTGTCGAAAGCCTGTTGCAGCTGGTGTCTTCCAAGTTTAGCTCCGACACTTTGATGGACGGCCGTATTTTACGCTTCGAGAAGACGAACGAACACCGTCAGCAGCTGATCTTTATGGTGACGCCGCTGAAGCAGCTGCCGTTCTACCTGGTCCATGTGAGTCAGCACAACAAGATTGCTGCAAACATTGACAACCATGCGACGACGGTGTTTGGTGTTGTCGCCATCTGCGTTTTCCTGATGATGGGGCTTGCGGCACTTGTATCGCATATTCTTTTCCGTCGATTTATCCAGCGCGACTTGAACGATAGCGTCAATTCCAGTACGCTGTTCGATACGCTACTGTGGAAAGGGGACAACTTCACTATTATCCTCACCAATGAAAACTTTGATATCTTGCATGCGAGTGCCCGCGTCGTCGATTTCTTGAACGACGGCGAAGACATGAAAGAAGAAAGCCTTTTCAAGTATTTTACCTCCGATGCCTTTAACAAGTTTGCACATCGTGTTGCGATGGGCGGTCAGATGCTAGCTAGCGAACGCAAGACGATTGAACGTGTGCAGAATTCTGACGGGGAAGTCGCATGGTGGGGCATGTCGTTCCAGGCACTTGTCGAAGATAACGGTGCGACTCGATTCTTGATCATGGTAAGCGATGAAACCAGTGGTATTCAGAAAGACACCATCTTGGATACGATTATGCTTTCGGGTGACCACTCGATTCTGGTTATTTTCGATAAGAATCTGCATGTCAAGTATATGTCCAGGCAACTTGCCGAATTCCTGAATAAGGAATGGCGATCCTTTGTCGGTGTTTCGATAAACGAACTGAAGGATATGGGTCTTCCCGAATCGATGATCAAGGACATGATAGACTCCTATAACAAAGATGAGGTTTGGAAAGATTCCTTTATGCTGAAGCCCGAAAATGGGGCTGTTGAAACTTGGTTCCGTGGTGAAGGTTGCACCTTGAAGGTCCAGGAAACGGTTGTGGGTTACATGCTTTCGATGATCGATATTTCGGAAGTAGTGGCCGCTCGTGAAATTGCAGAACAGGCGACTCAGGCAAAGAGTGAATTCCTTGCGAACATGAGTCACGAAATCCGCACGCCGATGAACGCCATTATAGGCATGGCTCATCTTATTTCCGAAACAGAACTCGACAACCATCAGCGCGGCTTCGTGGATCGTATCAGCCATGCCGCAAAATCCCTGCTTGGGATCATCAACAACATCCTTGACTTCTCAAAAATTGAAGCGAAGAAACAGGACCTGGAAATTACGCAGCTTGTGCTGCAGGACGTGATTGGCGAAGTGGCGGCGCTTGCCGAAGTGCGTATCGCCGGTCGCCCGATAGAACTGATTGTGGATGTGGATCCGGATATTCCTGAAATATTGATGGGTGACCCGCTGCGCCTTTCTCAGATTTTTACGAACCTAATCAACAACGCGACAAAATTTACCGAGAAGGGCAGCATTACGCTTACCGTGAAGTTGCAACAGCAAGTGAACAACTCGGTCAAACTGTATTTCTGCGTGAGCGATACGGGTATCGGCATGACACCGGAACAGCTGGGCAAGCTTTTCAATGCGTTCACCCAGGCGGACGGCTCTACTACACGCAAGTACGGCGGTACGGGCCTTGGTCTTGTGATTTCCAAGTCGCTTGTGGAACTGATGGGCGGCCAGATGCAGGTGTCTAGCGTCTCCGGCGAAGGTTCCCAGTTCTACTTTACGATAACGCTCCCAATTGCAAATCAGGCCGGGGAGCCCAAGTGGAAAAGCGAAACCCAGCTGCGCAACAAGAACATCTTGTTGGTGGATGACTGTGCGAACCTGCGCACGGTGCTCCGCCATTATCTGACAAGGCTGCAGTGCGTCGTTGAAGAGGCTAGCTCTGTAGATGAGGCCCTGGACTTGATTCAGGCTCACGAAGAGGCGAAGGAGGCTCCTTACGATCTGTTCCTGGTCGATTATGGAATGCCGATTTTGAATGGATTTGACTTTGTGCACGGCTTGAACGAGAACATGAAATCGATTCCGAAGGTGTTGATGCACCCGATTCATTTCGATGAAAACGAGCTGAATACCGCGAAGAATTTAGGCTTTAACAGCTTTGTCTCGAAGCCGCTCCAGATTAGCACCCTCTTGAGTGCGCTACAGGAGGCTTTTGGCTATCCGCTCTCTTACAAGAAGGTGGAAAAGAAGGAAAAGGGTAAGATCTACTTCAAGGAAGCGAAGATCCTTTTGGTCGAAGATAACCAGATGAACCAGGAACTGGCCGTGTCGCTCCTGAACAGTGTTGGCCTTACCGCGATGATCGCAAATAACGGTAAAGAGGCTCTGGAACAGCTCAAGAAGGACGCCTTCGACCTGGTGCTTATGGATATCCAGATGCCCATTATGGATGGCCTTACCGCAACGCGTGAAATCCGCGCCCGCGAAGATGAATACTTCAAGAAAGTGCCTATCCTAGCCATGAGCGCAAGGGCCTTCCAGAAGGATACCGAGGAATGCCTCGAAGCCGGCATGAACGCCCATATCGTGAAGCCGATTGATCCGACAATCCTTTACGAAGAACTGGCTCGATTCCTTCCGGTGGCTGCAGAAACGCAACGGCCGCAAGGCAAGCAAGAAGAAATGGTGTCGCAAGACGATAAGATGTTCCTTTCGTATTTCCAGAAGGTTAAGAACTTCGACGCCGAATCGGGACTTTACCATGCCAATAACAATCGCAACATGTTCCTGAAAATTCTGCAGGGCTTTGTGCGGGACTACGGTGGAAATTCCTTCAACTTGAGGGGACTTATCGAACAGTTCCATTACGAGGAGGCGACCCGCATTGTCCATACAATCAAGGGTCTCTGCGGAACCATTGGATCGAGCCATGTGCAAAATTTGGCGGCGGCGCTGGAAGCGGAACTGGAACAGAAACAGTGCAATTTTAGCGAGTACAATGTTTTCGAAGAAAATCTGCATTCTCTAGTCGAGGACCTTGACATCGTTCTCAGGGGTATTGTTTCTGAGCAGAACTCAACCGTTCAGAAGCAGGTAGATCCTGAAGCCGAAAAGAAGCTGATGGCGGCGGTGAACTCGCTAAAGGATGCCATTGATACTTGTTCCTCGACACAGTGTAAGCGCATCCTCGATGAAATCGAAAATATCGCTTTCGATAGCAGCAGGGAAGCCTTGTTGGGCAAGCTCAAGGAATATATCGACGACTACAGCTTCACGGAAGCGGCCGAAACCTTGGAAAAAATCGAAAAGACGTTCTCTGCCTAGTGCAGGACCATGGCAGCAATAAAAGCCAAGGCGACTATAATTACCGCCGCGATCGCTACGGGGTTCGCTTTCTTTTCGCCGAATTCGTTTTCGACGATTTCGTCGTAGTCCGGGGCCTCGAGATCCGAGAATTCGGCTCCTTCGTTCCAGCCGGTCTCTTTATCACTCCCGCAGTGTGGGCAAAATGTGGCTTTGTCGTCTAGCGATGCATGGCAATGGGGGCAAATCATATTATAAATATAGCAAGATTTTAAGCTTGCGGCTAACTCTATGTCTATCAAAGGCTTCTGTGAAAATTTGCCGTTTTTTGTCAAAAAACGGCGATTTTGCTGACGGGAATCTAAAAGGCGCCTGCTCTTTTGAGCAAAAATTTTCAAATTTTTTTGTCAAGAGATAGTTCAAAATTTTTCTGTTGATAAATTGTTCTAATCATAGGGAGTGTGTCTTGATTGTAGAGTGATTAAAGACGTGATTTGTTTGCAAAAATAGGGGAATTTATGGGAAAATATTTTTTTTGCTTTTTTTTGTAAGAAAAAAGGCATTTTCAAAAAAAATTTCCTGAGGCCGCTCTTTTTGAAAAGTCCGTTTCTAATTTTCATCTTGCTTTTTAGATGATTGGTAGATTGTGACAAACGTTGTTTCTTTAGTTGAATCTAGTATTTCGGTCTGGCAGGCCGCTCTCGAGCGTCTGCGGGTGGATTGTAAGGATTATTTGGGCCTTGACATGTTGGATACCGTCTCCTACGACGGTTTTGTAGATGGCATTGTACAGCTTTCTGTGCCCGATGAATTGCGAGAAAGTTGGATTAGGTCCCATTATGCAGATATCATGCGTAAGGCGTTTTCATCTGTTCTGGGCTCGAGTTTTGTTGATTTTTCGATTCGTATTGCGCCGCAGGTGACGGCAAAGACCGTGTTTCCCCGTGTCGCTCCGGTAGCTCCGCGTGCTGTTGCGGAACGCCCCAAGAAGCGCGCACCCCGCGTCAAGCTTTCGCTTTATGCCGGTTATACGTTTGAAAACTTTATCGAAGGCGACAGCAACTTTACCGCTTGCGAAGCCTGCAAGGCTGTAGCCGAAAAACCGGGCGATCCGGCACTCAACCCGCTGTTTGTCTACGGTAAGTCCGGTCTTGGAAAGACGCACCTGTTGCAGTCCATTGCGGCCTATATGCTCAAGGCGCGTCCGCAGACAAAGGTTGTCTATTGCCATGCCTACGATTTCTTGAGCGACGCGACGGCCGTTTCCAAGGCGCTCAAGGCAAAGACCGGCAATGTTCGTGAGCTTGCGAACGCATTCATGGAAAAGTATGAACGCTGCGATGTCCTGCTCTTTGATGACGTGCAGCTTTTGGAAAGCAAGAAGACCATTAGCCAGGAAAGGCTTGCCGTCCTTGTGAAGCACCTGCGTTCTATGGGCAAGCAAGTCGTGTTTTCTTCGGATAGGCATCCGTCGGAATTCAGAAAGGTCCAGTCAAATTCTGAAATTCAAGCGGACGGGGGTGCGATTCCGCATATTTCGGCAAGGCTTTTGGCTCCGCTCGAATCTTGCGTGGCGGTGGGCATCGACGTGCCCGATCTGAATACTCGCATGAAACTTATTCAGAAAAAATCCATGAATATTCCATTCCTCGATAGGGACCGCGACGAAATTTGCAGGTTCCTTTCGCTCCCGCCGCGTGAAAACGTGCGCGTCATCGAGGGAATGCTGAATGGGCTGCGAGCCATGAACGAACTGTGCTCCGAGAACCTCGACCTCGGTGCAGTCAAGCGTCTGGTCGCAGCACCTGGAACGACGGGTGTCGTGGAGCATTCTATCAAGGGAATTGCCGAAACAGTGGCGATGGAATTTAATTCTGACCTGACTTCTCTCACGAGCAAGCGGCAGGATACCGGAGTGGCACTCCCGAGAAAGGTATCCATGTTCCTGTGCCGTGAAATGACGAACAGTTCCCTTGCCGATATTGGCAGCTTTTTCAACAGGGATTACTCCTCTGTTATCGCCGCCATCCAGTCACTTACAAAGCAGATGGATAAAGACGAGAACCTTGCCCGCAGGGTAAAGGATATCCGCTATTTGCTGGAAGCCTAGCAATGATTGCTTTGGTGACGGGAGGCGCAGGCGTCGTAGGGAAGGCGCTCTGTCGGGAGCTTCTGGGACGCGGTGTGTGTGTGCGCGTCCTGACGCTCCCGGGCGATACCCAGGCTGGGTCTTTGCCTGAGGGGGTGGAGGTTTATTTTGGGAATGTGACGGATCCCGATTCGATCCGCAAGGCGTTTGCAGGGGTAGACCTAGTCTACCACCTTGCAGCCATTCTTCTTTCGACAAATCCTGGAGCGTTCGACCGTATCAATGCCGGTGGGACGCGCAATGTGGTGCTTGCTGCCAAGGAAGCGGACGTGTCGCGCCTGGTTTACGTGTCGAGTATCTCGGTGACGTATCCGATCTTGACAGAATACGGGAAAAGCAAGCTTGAGGGGGAGTCTTTCGTCAAAGATTCGGGGCTTTCTTGGACGATTGTGCGGCCGACGCTTGTAATAGGGGAGCCCGTGGGGCATGGCGGCGGAATCGAGTTTAACATGTATGCCGACTATGTGCGCCGATTCCCCGTGTATTTCTTGCCGGGTGGGGGTAAATGCCTGAAGCGTCCCGTAGCGAGCACCGATTTGGTCAAAGGAATTGCCTTGGCGGGGCTTTCGGAACGTGCGGTCGGAAAAACCTACGCTTTGGCAGGGCAGCGCATCATGAGTATGGCAGAAATGGCGCAGTCCATTTTAAATGCGGCGAAGAAGCGTCATTTGATGCTTCCGTTGCCCTGGTGGATTGCGAGACGGCTTGCTGTACTTAAAGGCTGGATTGGAGGGCGTCCCGTGGCAGCGGAGCAGGCCTTGGCCGGTTTTTTGTTTGATGCGGCCCCCGATATCGCTGATGCCGAATTGGATTTGGGTTATAGACCTGGATCTCCACTGTAATTTGCGGCAAAATTCCGTCGTTTTTGTCATGGATTTTGCATTTTTTTTGTTTTTGCCGCATTTTTTGTATATATTCGAGTAAAAAAGATGCCTTAAAGGATTTTGACTATGAAAAAAGCTTTTAGTTCTATGGTTTTTCCGGCAACATTGGCAGCCTCGATGATGTTTGCCGCTTGTGGAAGTGACGACAATTCATCTAACGTGGAACGTGACGAAGGCCTGAGTTCTAGCGTCGAAGAGTCTTCGTCATCCGAAGGTTCCGATAATGAAAAGTCTTCCTCTTCAAAGGAAGAAGACGCCCCCAAGGGAACCCGTGCGGCGACTTTGGACGACCTTGAAAAGAACATGTACCTTGGCGAAATGTTCGGCACCGATGTCTACCTTGCAACGGGTGCCAAGTTGGGTGTGTTCTCTATCTGGATTCCTGATTCGGCGTGGATTGCTGTTCGTTCCGATTTTAAGGACGGTGTTCTTGAATATGGAAAATCCAACGGGTCCTATATGGGGACCGACGCGAAGTCGGCGAATGCCATGAAAAAGGCTTTCGAAAAGTCGGGAACGCTGAAGTTCATCGTGAACGAGGAGGACCAGTTGCAGGTCTCTGTGAACGGTGGCGACTATGTTGATGTCGAAAAGGCGAATGTGACAACATCCAAGAACTGGCTTTCGGATGCATCCGATCTTCAGGGCGTAAAGCTTACCTGCAAGGATGGCGACAAAACCCAGGACTATACCTTCTACAAGGGTCGTTATCTTGTTGAAGAAACGGAGGGGGATTCTTCCAACTGGTTTGCGGGTTACTACGATATCCAGCGCAGCCAGCTGCTGATGCTTCCGGTTTTCTTTGAAAATCCTGTAGCTTCGATGGCTACGGCCCAGGTGAGCCCTGATTTCAATCTTACAATGGTAACGGGGCAGTCGCTTGACTGCAAGAAGTCTACCTTCAAGCTTAAGGAACTCGATTCGAAGAAGCTAGAAGGAGAATGGGTCGCTCCCGATGGAGGGCTGGACTGGACTCTGAAGCTGAACAAGGACGGAAGCTATTCTGTTGTGGCGAAGAGTGGACGACAGACCTCTGTGGAACGATCTGGAACCTGGACTGTTTACGGAGACCAGCTGTTCTTGCAAAACAGGAAATGTAGCGATCTCGATGAGTGTGCTTCTGCGGTAAAGGGGACTGTAGAGGGTCTTGATCCGAAGTCGGGATTTACATACAAGCATAACGACGTAAGTTCTGCCGCTTTCCCGGAAGATTGGACCGTTCCTCAGTACGAATAATCCGATTACCTCTTTTTGATAATCAAAAGGGCTCCCGAAATTTCATCGGGAGCTCTTCAATTTTTTTGAAACGCAATGTTTATTAGGCGTTATTTGCCGTGGTGCTTGTCGTGGTTGGGGCAGCCGCAGCCGCCCTTGCCGTCGCAGTTTTCCTTGTGACCATGGTGGCCGTGGCCTTCGCCGCCGCATTCGCATTCGTGGCCTTCCTCGCCGCACTTGCATTCTCCCTCTCCGTTTCCGCCACAGCAGCAGTGGTGGCCTTGCGGGTTGAGCTCTTCTTCAGTGGCTTCGCGGACAGAAACCACTTCGATCGCGAAGTTCAGGTTCTTGCCGGCGAGTTCATGGTTGGCGTCGATGATGGCCTTGTCGCCTGAAACGGACTTGACGCGGATGGGCATCGGACCCATGGGTGTCTGGGCGTAGAACATCATGCCTTCTACGATTTTATCGACTCCCTGGAAAACGTCCAGCGGAACTTCCTGGGTCATTTCTTCGTTGTATTCGCCGTAACCTTCGGCAGGAATGACCTTGACATCGAACTTGTCGCCCACTTCGTGTCCGACCATGGCTTTTTCAAGACCGACCACGATC
>Ga0247610_10007676_pt1 | contig 11027 bp, 13 predicted proteins | sample 174DNAGHGhighgp2_FD_193483 | JGI IMG/M metagenome (GOLD analysis project Ga0247610, IMG submission 193483) | Sheep rumen microbial communities from Palmerston North, Manawatu-Wanganui, New Zealand - 1742 DNA GHGhigh gp2 | ecosystem: Host-associated > Mammals > Digestive system > Stomach > Rumen...
GTCAGCGCTATGGTCTGCCCGCCTCTAAGATGTCCCAGATTCTTGGATTTGGCGACAACCAGTATCGCTTATATGAAAATGGAGATATGCCCAGCGAGGCTAATGGCAAGATTCTAATGTCTATTCAAAATCCACACATCTTTGAAAGTTTTGTAATTAATGCCAGGAATCAATTCGAGGAAGACGAATTTGCCAAGATACTCAATAAGGTAAAATTGGTCAAAACAGATGCCAACGATGCATTCATCAAGGATTATATCTTCAATGGAAGCCGAAGGGACATCTTCAACGGCTATGCCACCCAGTCTATCAGCAAACTCAAAAACATCATCCTTTTCTACATAGAGAAGTTTCATGGTGTATTCTTCACGATGATGAACAAACTGTTGTTCTACACAGATTTCTATAGTTATAAGATGACCAGCAAAGGAATGAGTGGCTTGGCCTATAAAGCCATTCAGCGAGGCCCAGTGCCCATTCGATGGGACAGGATATATAGTTTCTACGATGATATACAACAAGAGATTGTGCATTTTGAATCTGGAGCCGAAGGCACAAAACTCACTTCAACGCTTTCTCCAGACCTTTCAGAATTCTCAGACGAAGAACTCGAAATCCTTGAATCCATCTACCAGCGTTTCAAGAAAGAGAACGCCACAAAGCTCTCGGGCATCAGTCACAACGAAGATGCTTGGCAAAAGTATGTTGACAGCGGACAGATGATTAATTTTGATATGGCATTTACATTAAAGGCAATTTAAATATTATACTATGACAAATAATACGATTAACGACGAAATAAACGAAATGAGACAATATCTCTCTAAGCAACTTCCCAACTGGGAAAAAGCGACTGCAGAGACGCTATTGACAGCCCTGTCCAACTGTGACAATCAGCAAGTAAAAGAATCAGCCGAACTAATAAAATTATCAAGCAAATCTGAAGAAATGATGATGCTACTTGATTTTGTTCTTTCAATGATACGGAATAATCCTACTCCAATTAGGGAGAGTATTTATGATACTGCCACGGACGGAATTCGTGAGTTAAATCAACATCGCATCGACAAATACAGTACCAATCAAAACGAGAAAAACCGTGCAGACTCCACCAACTGGCTCTGTTGGTTATTTTACAGAATACCAGGAAAGGCAGAACTTAAAAGGAGAGGTCTAATGTGTTAGTTTGATTAGAATGACAGACTGTATAGGTGATAGATGAGACGGTCGATCCGAATTCTAATCCAAAGGTGTTATTCCCCATCCCCGTGGCACATCGAGTAGGTATAAAAAATGCCAATGAAGTGTTTTGAGGTATTATGGCCTAATTCTGTTTTTTTTACCATATAAAGCATGTCATCTTGTCATACTTTTTAACACTAACAACCTATTTTTATAATTGGCACGATTTTTGTATATTATTTTGCAAGTGGTGAGAAACACCGCAAAAAGACAGTGAGAAACACTGTGAATTGGTAAGCTCGATAATAATTCAGAAAGGATAACAAGAGCAGCAAGCCAATAATCCTGAAAGGCAGGAATCCTACATTTTCATGAGAACTACAGTTATGGTCTTGTCAAGAGCCATTGGAATTCTTATCTTCTCATACAATATGAGTCGTAGCCTGTGGAGTGTGTTAAGTCACTATGGATAGTAAATTTGAAAATTCAATATTGTAGTTATGACAAAGTTTAAGGTTGGAAGAGATGCTGAGACAGGCAAATTCGTAACTGTTCAATATGCAGAAAAGCATCCCAAAACAACGGTTGTAGAAACGATAAAACGCAAGTCAAAATAACCGTGTCTCTCCTTGGGCGAATAGATATGAAATGATTTAGTGGAAGGTGATTATTATCGGCAGAACTTGTTGTTAAGTTCAGCCGATTTCTCCGTCAACACAGGAGCATATCACAAGGTGTCAGGCACGCTGTGAGTGCGGCCTGTGAGGCGAACGGCTGGGTGCCCGTGTCGATGCGCGATGACTGGACCACTATCTATGGTCCCGATGTGAAGGCGACGTCAACAGCCGTCAAGTCGGTAAGCCGCAGTGCCGAAAGCAGTGGGCATACCTATACCATCAGCGGCATGCCTGCAGTGGAACAGACTCGGGGCGTCATCATAAGCAATCATCAGAAGATTATAAGAAAATAGTGGAAGGCGACATTTCTTCCACTTGCTGGAGCACTCCTTTATCCAGTCTCACTCCCAAGTCGCGAGAATTCTCAATGATGCTGTATAACTTTTCAAGTTTTGTCATAATTCTCATTTTTTTATTGTTTTCTTTGTTTGTTTCGCTAAATTGTCGTATCTTTGCCCCTGTTAATTTCTAAGCAAAGATGAGTCATGACGTATCTCAACCAGTTCCACAAAGAAGCAACGGAGCGCAAGATGCGGAAAATAGCCGCATCGCAGCAATCGCCAATGAACTCGAGCGACTTTGCGCTATACATAAAGCGCAACTTCGAGATAGCCAAGCAGATGTAAGGAGATAATAGAAAATGCCAGAATACGATATTGCTTTAGAACTCGCGCGGCTTCACGTCTTACAGGGAGCAGATTTCGTGCGCCAACTGAAGGCACTTACACTATACAATATCTTTAAAGCCGTTCAAAACGAAAGGGACATCTTTGCAGCCGAAGGTTGTCATCGCGAGGACTTCCCTATGTTGCTTGACGCAGCTCGTAAGGCTGTCACTCATGGAAATAGAGTGTTTATCCTTCCTAATCCTAAAGGTATCAGAACTGCGGACTTTATTTTCGAGAATAGGGGCGTATATAAAATGTACGACTTGAAAACCATCTCTGGAAAGACCTCGTTGGGAAATCGGTTAGTGGAGTCAATTGGTCAAACCAACCATGTTCTAATCAATGTCTGCGCTCAATACAACCCCCGATTAATGGCAACTCAAATAAGGAATTATTTTCAGGTAAACCCCAGTGCATTGGAGGTTCTTGTGTACAAAGGCAAGAAAGCAATCGTAGTCACACGACGCATAGCAGCGAATCCGCTCTTCTTGATACAATTCCAGCGTAAGTTTGTGGAATAGAAAAAGCCGCCTTGTTGGGTGGCTTTTTTAAAACGGGGCAGGGTCGATACGGGCTTACCCCCACGCGGAAAATACCGGATTAGTCATTTCTGACGATGCAAAGATAGACATTTTTTTCGAAACTTCCAAATATTTGAGCCCCAAAACACCATATTCGACTATTTATTTAACTTTTAGTAATTATTTCTCTTCATTATCCCCAATAGTTGTGCTTATAATAATAGATTGTCTGCTTCCATGATGAATAGTCGTCATGATTGATGGACTTGTACCTCAGAATCTTTGCGCTATCTATTTCCAAGTCCCTGCTTCTCAGACTGCTACGCTTGTTGATCTCTGGACTCTGCAGGAAGTCATAAATAGCACGAATAGATTTCTGAAACTCTTCCCTTCTGACAAGAAACAGCAATGTGGACCTGTCTGGGTTCACGTTTTCATGAACAATCATCACTTTATCATTCCCACATGGGATAGAAAAGAGAAAAGCAAACTCAGTTGTATCCCCCGTCGTATGTGCCAGTCTCTCAGCGCAAGGCACAATTTTATATTCCTTGCTTTGCTCTACTACCAAGTAATCTATATACTTCGACTTGTATTTCTTGAATTCTTCAGGTGTCATCTGCCGAGCCTTGGATAATGCTTGCTTGAATGACATCTGTACTGGAGCAATTCTTTTTGTTGGGATTGACCCAGTTATTGCAATACCTGTTTGCCTTGATGCAGTTGCGAACTTTTCTATAGCCTCGTTCAACCTTATTTGGTCATATATATTCAAATTCATTTTCTCAACTGTGCAATGTACAGGTGATAGTCTATCGTTCAAATAATCTTTCAGATAGTTGAAAGCCTCTATTGAGCCTTTCAACGGAAAAGCTTTTGTCTTAAACTTTACCTTATCATCCAATGGTGCAGACACTACTATATATCCATCCTTAAATCTTACACAGCTCCAATCCAATATCCAATCTTTCTTTTGAAGGATATCGAATGAATTGTTTTCTACATCTGTTTTTTCTTCAATATACTCAAAGCAAAATTCTAAAACATAAAAAGTAAGATTTGTTTGTTCATCCTTTCTAACGTTACGTACAACCGCCTGGTTTTCTAATTGGTAATAGCGTTTTCTATTTGCGCCATTATAAAATACGATGTCATAAAGACCTTGCTCATCTTTATTACTACCCCACAAAGAACAAAACTGGCTATACTCATCTTCCCAATACAGAAAGAATTCATCTTTCATGTTGCCTAATTTCTCCCAATTCTCTTCAGATAAAGGGACTTCAATTGCACGATTCCTAAATCTGATTTTCTTTATTGGAGCTTGGTGACGTGAATAAGTTGCAATAAACTTAGGCATATCATTATAGTCACAATCAATAGGTTTATCAAAGACAAACGCTTTATCTACTCCAACTTTCTTATAAGGTCTATAATCCTTAATTCTAAACTGCCCTATATATGCATTTATTGGCAGTTCATTCGGAAAATTCCCCATTTCAAGAGCATTGTAGAATTTCCCGTATAGGTGATTGTCATACCACAACTTTTCTTTAGCTTCCTGTGTCATTTCTGTTGCATATACATAAACGGAAACCCCTTCATTACATAATTCAATATTATCCACACGGAATTCATCCAATAGCCCCATGACCAGCAAGGATGCGAAAGGCTGAGGTAAAGAAACAACTTTATAGACCCATTGGCTCTCTATTGTCATTGATATTGTCATAGCCTCAAATTCCTGTTTAAAAGCTTTGAGCTTTATTAGCAAATCTTCAAAGCGCTTTATTCTCTTGTCTAATTTATCTTTATATCGTCGATTAAAAACTTTAGATCGCTTGCTTGCTATATTCCAGTAATTATTAATGGTGTTACCCATTTGTTGAGAATAGTAGCTAAGAATCTCTTTATCTTCTCCGATATTATCTCTTATCCAACTCTCAACGACATTATCATAAGAGCCACGATTGCATTCGAAATATCTTACTAATATTTCCACATCATGGAATGTAGTAATAGATATAGAAGGGTATTGAGTCATATTGAACTATTTATTGCTATTTGTTTAGAACCATCTGAAGCCTGAAGAACTTTACATGGCTGTACTAATAATGTGTATTCGCTTATAAACTATTTCATCTTTATTATATACTGATGGTGATTGTCTGCCCTTTTTTGACGCTTTCTTCTTCAGTTTTTTGCGTTTCTTTCTCACATGCTTCAATTGTACCATATAGTTATCCAATTCTGCTTTTTTCTCAAACAAATATGGTTTCATGTCTTCATTAGTAACATCCATTATTTTAGATAAATCAGTATCGCATATTGGCTGATGCTTACTTTTGAAACAGAGTTCAAACAACTTGTCGATTTTCATTTCGGAATCAAGCGGTTTATAATAGTCAAGAAATATTTCCAGTTTCATTGAGAATGATAGTTAATTATTTTTTATGACTATAACTTTTCTTTCTGTTTTCCACATCACAAATATTATAGTAAGTACCAACACCTGACATGGAATCTGGATAAACACAACGGAAGTAAACGTCATCATTGTCTTTCAATAATTTCTCTATGCATTCACACTCTGTGCTTTTGCACTTTGTAATATAAATAGCGGTGATTGCATCATTGATTTCAAGGTATTCTGCACCCTTACTCACTATACGGTATTCATTTTCATAAGACCAACTTTGATGCTTGGTAAAGAAATGTTCTTTTTGTCTTATCTTGAAAAAAGAATCAAAATCGTTAGCCACTTCTTGTGTTATATTGGGTGGTTCTGGTAAAGGATTTACATAATCTACTGCATCATGTAGCATTGTTGGTTTTATATGTTGTTTCAATTTATTATAGTCAAACTCTATGCATACTCCATTTCCTTTATCTGCATATTGCCCCCACATCATTGGCGACATACATCCTTGTATAAAAGAATCATAGTCCATCGTCAGACTGATTTGTTTATAGTGCTTTTTCTCTTCATGATATAAATTCATATACTCCATTTCCTTTATCGAGTGACATTGCGATGAAAAATTGCTTTCAAAGATGTCATTCATATCTGTTATATCTCCAAACTTTAGTGTCTTCGTCAGCCAAATCTTAACGAAAGAATTAAAAGATGTATAATGATATAGTCTCTTTCTACGAGTTTCGATACTCAATGGCTTTCCTGGATAGTTAAGTCTTTCTTCACCCCTTATAATGCATATATCAGAATTCATTTGGGGCAGTTTTTAGTTACAACATAATTCATTGACAACATCAAGTGCATCACAACACATTGAACGGAAGTGATCGAACTGAATGTCTTGATATTCCTTTAATAGACAATTATGGTGAATTCGAGATTCAATATCGTGTAAAGAATAGCATCCTTTCCATGCTTTAATGTCTAATAGCCTCAACTCATTCTGCTCTTGATTGATGAGCACACCATAATATAACCACTTATTACGGTTATCTTGATACGAAAGCAATTTCTGCTCTAGACTGCTTGGCAGGTTTTGCTTGATTTTCTCCTCAAGGAGATTGTATAGTATTTCCTTTCCCATAATTAATTATTTTGTGCAAAGATAGAGAATGAATATAGCACTAACGCTATAATTAATTTCCAACTAAAATCATACCGCCACCCTGCTCTCAGGGACTTCCCTCGCCTCACTGTTGAGGCTCCTGCCGTTTCTTGCGTCCCTTCGGTAGCAAGCGAGCATAGCTCGAGCGACGGCCATTTGCGATACTTGTTGCAAAAGTACGAATTTTATGTGAAACGAGGAAAATATCTTTGGAATAATTTGCTTTTCAGCGATTTTTCTCGCGACTCAACAAAGAAAAATGCACTTTTCTTTGTTTTCGCTGCTCGAAAATTTGCAAATATCAGAAAATATGCCTATCTTTGCAGCGTGAAAGGTGGAACCAAGTAGAGCCACGATGTGCGGAACGGTGGCATCTGCGTGATGATGAGCAATTCGACCTTGCCGCTTGGTTTCCTTCACTTGATACAGAACTGGTCACGTGTGGCCAGTTTTTTATATCTCGATATAACGCTTGCCGTTGAATTCTTTCTTATCGGTCCTGCGGGTTGCCGTGATGAAGTTCACCAATTTCACGATCTCCCGATTTACCTTTATCTGATAGTTAGGGTGAATGATAAATTTCGAAGTTCCGTCAGTATAGATAAAGCATTCCCCATCGTAATAGAGATCCATTTGGAATCGGTTCCGTGGAAAATTTATCAGGTCGGCATCGTCGACCACTAATCCTTTGGTGGCTTTTGATGCTCTCATACAATGTTGCAATTGCTTGGCACTAATGTATAGTTCTTCGCTGGCAAGGACGACAGCTTTACTTCGAGCGAACATCATCATACGCTCTTCAACTTTGCCGATACTAAAAGGATGAATAGAAGAAAAACCTTTCTGACGGATATCGCTCAGAACGGCTGCTATCTTTTCTTCTATTGTCTTACTTTCCGTGTTCATTCTCTAAACAAAGCGCTAGGACTCACTAAGGTGCTTGGTTCGTCCAAAAACGCCTTCTAATATGTAGTGCTCCGCCCATCAGCTCCATACACCTCAGTGTATATCACAGCCGCAACAGGCAGACGCAAGTGCAAAAGTACGAATTTTATGCTAATCGAGAAAATATCTTTGGAATTATTTGCTTTTCAGCGATTTTTCTTGCGACTCAACAAAGAAAAATGCACTTTTCTTTGTTTTCGCTGCTCGAAAATTTGCAAATATCAGAAAATATGCCTATCTTTGCAGCGTCAAGATGAATGTCTTGGCTATCCAGGTAAGTTTCCTGAGAGGGCAAGCCGCATACGTCACTACCCAATTTCAAAACAAGCCGCATCCTTTGGGTGCGGTTTTGCTATATTGCTGAACTTGCTATTTGCGGAAGCTGTTCATCATCATCTTCAAGAATCCCTTGCTGGTAGCAATATTACGCTTGATGGAAATCTCCTTGTTACCCGTGAAGATCAAGACTTCCACGGCACTAGGCGATGTCTCGAAATGATGTCTGATCTCATCTGTGATGTTTCGGATGCTATAGTTGCATTTCAGGTTGAGCAGCACAGAGCTTGTCTGACCCACAGACTCCCTCAACCTGTTACCTACGGAATTCTTGCCAACTATCGTTTTAAGGTCGAACATCTTATAGACGCCCTTGCGCTCGAAGATGAAGTCTGCCGATCGGAAGCCTTTGGGATTGGGTAGCACGAACACCCTATATCCGTGTTCCACGGCTTTACGGGCTGCATCGAGCAGAGGCAGATAGTCTTCGCCGCTTTCACCGCCAACGGTATAAATTTGAGAGTCTGTTTTCAAGGGATAAAACTCATTCCGCTCTGTTATCAGTCTTAGCTGACGAATAAAACTGATGCCTTGTAACTCATGAAGCAAGGCCAGCATCTGCGCTATATCGTTATTTTCTCCCATGCGATTGCAAAAGTACGAATTTTATGCTAATCGAGAAAATATCTTTGGAATAATTTGCGAAAATCAGGAAGAAGCAGTCTCTTGCTGAAAGAGAACGGCACGGTGAGGGAGAGAACGTGGCTTACGAAAAAGGATAAGCCTTGCAAACGGGGGAAGAAGCAGTCTGCAAACGGGGGAGAAACATACTATGAAAGGGGGAGAAAAGCGCTTTATGTCTTGTTGCAGCCGCCCGCCCGCATGAATAAGGGCGGGCGCCCTTATATATTGGAGCACCCGCCCTCGTATGCTGGAGCGGACGGCAGAATCCGGTTTTTATTCTGTGGAACTGTCTTTCTTTGGGAAATAGAGCCAGCGACGGCTCTCACGTACCTTCCAGAGGCGGGGATGTTCGCCATTGCAGAGGCTATCAAGATAAGCCTTGGCAGAATCACGCCTCAGGCCACTGAATATCATAAACTCGGGGATGGTGGTATAGCCCATTCGCATACTCCGACGCAGAGCCTCATCCATCGCCTGCTGGTCGTGCATCTGGCTGTTGCCCACAGGCTCTTGGCTCTTACGGTAGCCCTTGCGGTTCTGACCGCCTTCCTTGACAAGCTCTTTAGAAGGGATGAACTCAATGCCGGCATACATCACGTCGCGGCCATGAATGGTCTTGGGATCGGTATGTTCGCCCAGAAGCTTCAGTTTGGGGGCAAACGAGCCAAGGGGTGTCTCCACGCGATAACCGTCAGACAGCCACATGCCCACCACCTCCATCACTACGTCCATCACCATCTGCAACTCTCCTGTGCGCAAGTTGCGGTATTTGTTGCAGAACGTTTCCAAATCCTTGAAGCTCTTCTTACGGCCCTTGGCTGGGCGAACGTAGAGCAATGGCTTGCCGTCCTCGCCCTTAGTAGGGCGCGGATGAATCTCAAATTCTATTCCGTCGGTCTTGCGTGGCATAACGTATTCCTGTTTTGGTGCAAAGTTACTGCTTTTTCTTCTATTCCAAACGAAAAGATTGCATTAATATGTAAAATTAACACCTCGCTTACTATTGGCAAGGCAGTTTGATTCTTCTCCAAATCCATCGTGGAATCCTTCGCCAGACGGCTGTCAGGATGCGATATCTCCAGTCTATGACTCGAATATGCTGCCGATGATTGATAGCACAGACAATCTCCTGTGCCACCTTCTCAGGACGCAACATCAACGGATAGTGGAAATCGCCAGCAAGTAAAGCAGTATCTACAAAACCTGGCCGAACGTCTGTAAAAACGATGTCAAGCCCACGACTTCGTGCCTGTTGCTCCAGGGCCTGCAGATAAACGTTCTGCATGGCTTTCGTGGCAGAATAAGACGGCGCAGGGCCAAGTCCTTTTGTTCCTGCAATCGATGTGATGGCTGCTATATGTCCACTACCCTGTTTGACAAAGTATCGGTATGCCTCGCCAATCATCCGTGTGAAGCCAACACCATTCGTCTGCAACGTTGCCAGTTCTATGTCCGCTGTCAGTTCTCTGTTCTGCTTGCCAATGCCAGAAGCATGAAAGTAGAGATCCATGCCGCCCAACTTCGAGATTAGTCGCTGCAAGCCCTCCGTAGCGTCATCAGTCGTTACATCGATGCGTTCAACGGCAGCCGCCCCTAAGTCTTTCATCTGTTCTATCCGTCTGGCAGCCACACCAACCTTCCAGCCTTGTGCCATCAGCAGTTTTGCCACCTCGAGTCCGATACCCGATGAAGCACCTACCACTATTGCTCTCTTTCCCTGCTTCATTTCAAAGACATCCTCATATACGTCATTTACAAATAAGTCACAGTCTCTTCTATCGGCTTACGACTGTTGTGGTTAGCCAATGGTTTCGTACCTTCAGCCGCATATCCAAGAGCAAGACAAGTCAGGATCTCTTCGTTCTCTGGCAACCGGAACGCCTCAGCCATCTTATCGGGATCGAAGAAGTTCACCCAGCAGCTGTCCACGCCCACACTCTTCGCACAGAGCATCATGTGAGTAGTCACGATGGAGGCATCCTCGATACCTGAGTCATACTTCTGACCGGGATAGGTAAACACGTTGTTCTTGTCGAAGGCCACGATGAGCATTGTCGGTGCACCATATCGGCACGGAGTGAGTGAGTCAATCTTAGCAATTCCATCTGCCGACTGTACCACATAGACGTGCTGCTCTTGCAGATTCTTTGCCGTGGGAGCCAGTCTCCCGGCCTCCAGAATACTGTCGAGTTGTTCCTTACTGATTTGACGCGAGTCAAACTTCTTGCAGGAGTACCTGCTTTTTGCTAATTCAATGAAATCCATAATTCTATTGGTTTAATTTGTATTGTTATAGTTCAGCACCCTCTGCCGTCGATACTACAAGCTGCACCCATTCCCGAGCTTTGCTCGCCTACCCGTAGCCTTTCCTCCTGTGGCCTTGGCTCCAGTCCTACATCCTTCGAGTAGAGTGTGACCGTTCCATCTTCCAGCACATAACATGGGATGCCTAAATCATCCACGGCTTTTGCTTCATCGAAAGCGGGATTGGTG
>Ga0247610_10007677_pt1 | contig 11027 bp, 25 predicted proteins | sample 174DNAGHGhighgp2_FD_193483 | JGI IMG/M metagenome (GOLD analysis project Ga0247610, IMG submission 193483) | Sheep rumen microbial communities from Palmerston North, Manawatu-Wanganui, New Zealand - 1742 DNA GHGhigh gp2 | ecosystem: Host-associated > Mammals > Digestive system > Stomach > Rumen...
TACTTTATGAAAATATCACTAAATGATTTATACAGGGAAATTAAATATCCTTATGAGGAATTAACAAATTTAGAAAGAAGCCGTATTGATGACTATAGAGGTTATCATTTGGCTTCTTATGATCAAATTTATGTATATTATACTACTACGAATACTTTAGGATGTGGATATCATATTATTGTATCGATGTCTCAAGTAAATGATGAAAATGATAATACATTAGATTTTGGACCAACAGCAAGAGATATAACAGATATTGATAATTTAATTGATAATTTTTAATATGAAAAAACCTATAAGATATATAATTAGTAAATTTGAATGGCATGGAGTTAATCATTTGAATAAAGAAACAAATCTTTATGAAATGAAATTTGAAGATAGATATCATATTTATAGAAGAGGCACCATATTTAAGAAAAGACTTCATATTGTAGGAGATTGGCTTTGTGATTCTCAAGGAGGAACTTGGTGTTTCCAAAATGATTTTACTTCTATTGAGCAGGCGGCATCTTATATTAAAGGATGGCATTTAGAAACTTATGGAAAAAGAAAAAAATATATAATTGAAAACTATGAATGAGCAATTAAAATTAATAACGTATAATATTGATGGTCTTCCAGAAAAATTAGACTTAAATGATTTGCCATTAATATTAAGACCTATTGCGTGGGTATATAAATTATTTAAAAAGACTACAGTGATCACAATTAATGATGGGGACAACAAAGCAGAAAACATAGAAAAAATAGGATCATATTTATTAAATGAAAATCCTGACATAATTGCAGTACAAGAAGATTTTAATTATCATAATGAATTGACTAAAATTCTTAATGATTCTTATTGTTTTGGAACATATTCAGGTGGGTTTGATTTAAAGCATATATTTAAAAGTATGATTTGGTTTCCAAAACCACGTTTTAAAGCAGATGGGCTTAATTTATTTGCAAAAAACAATAAAGTTAAGATAAGAACAGAAGATATTGTTCATTGGAATAAAAGTTATGGATATATAGATCATGCTAATGATTTGCTGACACATAAAGGATTTAGATATTATGATTTGCAAATAAATGATAAATATAGAATTGATGTTTATGTAGTGCACATGGATGCAGATTTCTATCATCCTGAAAATTGCCCTGATATATCTGGTGATTTAGAAGCTCGTAAATCCCAGTTAAATCAACTAGTTGATAGAATTCTTAGTAATTATAATAATGGTTGCTTTAATCCTACAATTATTATAGGTGATACAAACAGTTATGATAAATATGAATGGGATAAAAGAAACATTGATATGGAATTGATTCATAAGATTAATCATAATAATCTTTTAACTATAAAAGAAGCTATTCCAGATAATTATAGTGATTGTGATAAAATATTTTATATAAATAATTATAATGCTGATTACGAATTGGAATTAAAAGAATGTCATTTTGATAAAGACATATCTTTATCAGATCATAAACCACTTATTGCAACATTTAATATAAAAGAAAAAAATTATTAAAGTTATGAATAAAGATAAGAAAATGCAAATTGCAAAAACAATGGCTCGTCGTATATTGACAGCATTGTCTAATGAAGATTGCTTTGATGGTTTTGTTACAAGATTCTTCACACGTATAAAATGCATCAATTATCTTCAGAAAAGTATGAACGAATATTTCAGACATAATGCAAGATTAGAAAATTGGAACAAAGATACATGGTTTGATATCTTTGATGATAATGATTTAATTGAAGCAATTGTTTGGTATATGCAAGATTATAATTTAGCTAAAGAAATAGAAGAAGAAAACGAAAATAAAAAATAATATGAATATTATTTTTTTTTAATATTATTTGAATTTATTTTATAATGAACTATATTATATTCGTACAAATAAATAAAAAATATGAATGATAAAAAGTATTTTAGTGCTGAAGAAGCAAGAGAAATTTCTGATGCAATCAATTCAGATAAATTAAAAGATGAATTGGATTTGATTTATAATAAAATTGATGTTGCTCGTTTTAACGGAGAACATGAAATTACGTTTTCAAATAAGACTTTAATGAAAGCTACAAAAGAATTTCTAACAAGTAAAGGTTTTAAGATTAGTCATTTTAGTGGATGCCAGTGGGATCCTGCAGATGATACAACAATTTCGTGGTAAACTATGGCTGAGACAATTCAAGAACGTGTACGAAATATGGTAAGTCCTTTTTATAATATGACTATTTTATTTAAGAATCTTAGGGATGAAAAGGAATGGGAAAATATTGATGTTTCATTAAAATATCTAATTGAGCATAGTGAGCAATTGACTACCACAATGGAAAACTCTATTAATTATCTTATTGATATGAGCGCAATTATTGATCAATATCTTCCTAAGGATTTTGATATTAATAAATTACTTGATAAAAGTAAATATCAAAATTAACAAATTTTAATATTCATAGACATATATAGAAGGATGCTAGATGATTAAATATAGTTTTAATATATAGTAATTAGTTAAATATAAATAAAGTCATTAAATGATGAATATTATTTATACATCAGGTAAGACAACCCCACTATCAATTGAGGAAGTGATTAATGCTTTAACTGTTACTGGTGAAAAGCTTTTAATTTCAAATGGTCGTGTTACTTCCCAGATTTCTTGGGCTCCAGACAATAAGATTGAGATTGTTACCATTAATAATAGAGATCGTTCTATTAGGAATAATATATTCTGTACTTTTAACGGAATTTCCACAATCAATTGGATTAGAAATAAGTCTTATAAGAATTCTAATTTCTTCTACGGATATTTGCAGGATTAATATTAAACATAATGTAGCAGTGGCGCAATGGTAGACGCACGGAGGCATCCGATTCGCGGTTCGAGTCCGCAAGTAAGTAGGCATACTGAAACAAAGGAACAGAATGAGGTGTTCGATTCCCTCCTGCTACACAATTAAAATTATAAAATATGAAGAATAAACAATTTATTTATACTGAAAAGGAAGCAGAAAAATTTTATTTCACTGCAGATAGTCACTTTTGTCACGAGAACATTATTAAATATTGTAAGCGTCCATTTAAGGATGTTAATGAAAATGATGAAGAAATTATTCGTAGATGGAACGAAAAAGTTCCTGAGGACGGTATTGTTTTTCATCTTGGTGATGTTGCTTTTGGAGATCCTGACCGTGTTGACAATATTCTTGATCGTCTTAATGGCACCATTTATCTTGTAATTGGTAATCATGATTGGAGAAGAATTGTAAATCAACATAAGTGGCGTTTTGAATTGATGACTCAACAAATCAATATGAAAATTGGTAAGCGTCATATTATTTTGAATCATTATCCAATGCTTGCGTTTTCAGGAGCATGGCGTGGTGTAGATGCAACATATCAATTATTTGGACATGTACATACTTCTCCTTATACTGACGAAGGATTAGACCAAGCACGTATGAAAATGCTATTTACTTCTCAATATGATGTTGGAGTTGATAATAATAATTTTACTCCAGTATCTTGGAAAGAAGTTGATCAAATTATCAATAATCAAATGATGAGCTTAGGAATGTGTCGTAATACTATTTAAATTTTATTTATATGAGTACATATCAAGATGTTAAAAATGAAGCTGCACTAATAGCTGTAGGCGCTTGTGGTAAAACTGGAGTTTTAAAAGCTGTTGATAATGATAAACTTTCAGGAGATGTTAAAATAAGACATCAAAATGCAATGAAAGAAGCAAGTAAACATGCGGATAAAGATGGTAATGTTAATCCTCATGTTCAGGCTATATTTGCACGTATGTATGGTTTAATTTAAATATTATAATTATGAATGAACCAATATTTTTGGAGAAACACTTTAATAAAGGAGATTTATATGTTGTGACTTCTGGCCGTGCAGCACGATATATGGGTATAGCCAAATGTATGTGGGCTGCAAAGTTTGATCATGATATTACTTATGAAGAAGCTGTAAAGATTCATTTTGAGAATATGAAAAGAGAATATCCAGGTATGTTTAAAGATCTGACTATTGAACAGATGGAAAATATATTGGATAAAAATAACAAGTATTTTCTTAATAATCGTGGAGAAGTACAAACATATAAAAATCATGAACCAGCAGATGAATTTGATAAACTATATTTTAGTAATAAATTTGAATTATCAGAGTTAAGTAGATTAAAAGATAAATATGTACGTGAATTTAATATACCAAGTTCAAAATATTCTGAAGATGAATTTAGTGAATATAGAATATTTGATGATATAACTGAATGGATAAATGAAAATCTAAACAAATAATATATGAGTTATACAGAATTTCATAAAGGTAAAATTAAAATAGTAGCTCGTGGAGATGAAGCTATTAAAAAGTATATTAAAGACAATAATCTTGAAGAAAGAATTGAACTTGATATAGATGAAAAAACTGGTAAAATTGATAATTTAGAAGATACAGAATCATTTAATGGTGATAAATATGATCATGAATATAACATGATTACATATAAAAGATATATTTGTGATGTTGATAAGATTCATAAATATAATCCTAATGCTGAGCATCTTCTTATTAGATATCTAAATCATGAACATTTTGATTTAGATGATGGAGATATTAATATTCATAATAGAGTATCAAAAGATGAATTTGAATTTGCAATATCATTTTATAATGGTGGCACTTATGAATTAGAAATTTATGAAGACATTATAAATGAGTTTGATTTAGATGAAGATTATGAAAATGAATCTGAAAAAATTAATATAACACCAAGAGAATCATATATGATACTTGATTGTTTCCAATATGTGTTATCAAAAATGAATGATGAAAAAATTGATTATTTATTCTGTAATTATTCAAAAGAAGAAATAGCTAAACTTGGTCAACGTTTTGGTGATATGAATTTAAAAAATAATTGGTAATGATGAAGATATTTTTTGATACAGAATTTACTGGATTGCATAAAAACACTACACTTATATCAATAGGTTTAGTAGATGATAATAATAGGTGTTTTTATGCAGAATTTACTGATTATGATGAATCTCAATGCGATGATTGGATTAAAGAAAATGTAATTAAAAATTTAAAGCATAAAGGTGCACGAGATATTCATCTTAAAGGATATAATCCTCGAGAAGATAAGACATGGGTTATTGGAAATAAACAAGAAGTATATAATGCATTATATGAGTGGCTTTTAATTTATGATAGAACACAATTAGTATCAGATGTATGTCATTATGATATGGTTCTTTTAATTGATATATTTGGCACTGCTTGGGATATTCCTGCGTGTTTGAATCCATCTTGTCATGATATAAATCAAGACATTGCGAATTATTATCATATTTCTGAAATGGAAGCTTTTGACAAAGGACGTGAAGACATAATAGCTGAACATAAGAAAACAATTAAAGGCAATAAGCATAATGCTCTTTATGATGCTAAAGTAATTAAAGAAATATATAATATTATGTATGAATGAATTGGGATGAAATGACTTTAGAAGAAGCCGAAAGATATGTCAATGATAAAAAAGAAAAAAGAATAAATTTACCTGGAGAAGAAGGACTTAAATGGAAAAAGATTTATGGAATAATTACTGAAGAAGAATTTAATAAAGGATTATTAGAAATACGAAAAAATAAGCCTAACACAAAAGATTGGTGGCATACTCCATGGTATAAAATTAAAGGAATGTATTTGTAAAATTTGAATTATATTTGTCATTTAATTTGACAAAATTAAATTATATTACATTATTAAAATTATGTAAGAAATTTAAATTATATTACATTATATGTAAGAAATACATATTATATTTGAATTTTAAATTTTAATTACTATATTTTATTTGTAATTAAAAAAATATAAATATGAAAAGTTTTTCCGAATTTGTTAAAGATTTTTTCGCAACTAATAATTGTGACAATCTGATTTATCAGTTGAAGACAATTGAGAATAATGGTTTTACAAAACCTGGCGATCATTACGCATTTGGTTGTGAATTTGTTCTTAATGGAATGAACATAGGTAGTGATTATTTTAGTCTTTCAGAACTTATTGAAGAACGTTACGATTATTACACAAATAATCATTATCTGCCATTGGTAAATAATTGGGATACTTTTCTTTTCTTTTCGCCGAATGATTTTCGTGGTTTGATTTTTGATTTCAGTTATCTTTATTCAGATGGCAAAGTAATATGTTATAATGGACTTATGGGTCCTAAGAATCTTGAAAAAGTAACTGAGTATACAATTGAAGAGTTCCTTAATGAGTATGGTCTTTCACAGTTGTTTTCCATTTCTCATTGGAATGTTAATTGGAAGAAGTTAGGAATTAATTGGAATAATTAAGTTATGAAATTATAATAAGTAAACTTATGAAATTATATATAGTAAAATATTGCGCAAATGAGTTTGATGATCTAGGATATGATCCTCCTTATCCTATATATTATTCATTAAATGAAAATAAAGCTCGTAATTTCTTTGAAATGAAAAGAGTGGAAACTATTGATCATTTTAATGAATTCATAAATAAACATCCTCAATATCAAAATAATGAAGATTATTGTATTGAGAAAAATTCAACTAATGAATTAGAATATAATATGGGAAAATGGTTTTATAAGTATATATTCTGTGAAGATGAAATGGATGTTGATTTACGATATCATATTAATAACTAAAATGGATAGATTTTAAAATCTATCCATTTTTATTATATATCCTTATAATAATTCATTTATAATGAATATTCATTAGGATATTATATATCCTTATAATATTGAATCCAATCAGATGGATCTTTCTCAACTTTATCAATATATTCTTCTACTTCATCAAGAGCTGATACTATAGCTTTAGCAAAATCATCTGTTTTTAAGTCACATAAAGGATCATCATCATATGTAACACCGCCTATCTTCCCAACCCATAATTTCCATGTATTATGTTCTTTATCAAAACCTAATAGAAAATCTATAAACATCTTTTTAGTTTTATCTTCATGCTTATATTCTATTTTTTGATATTTATCATTACTTTTTAGCCATTTAACTTTTTTATCAGGTTCTTCCCAAATTGTGAATTTAATATTTCCACGTCTATTTAATTTTGCTTCTTCTTCTGCATCTTCTGCTTCTATAAGATAACTACTAAATTTTCTCATAATTATTTTTTATATCTTTCTGCTGGATCTTTATATTCTTTATCTATTGGATTATCTTCAATATCGTATTCTCCAAGTTTTTTAGTACGTTGTGCACCAGTTGAGCATGATACATAAAGTTTTTCTTTGCCAAATGTAAAATCTAATCGTAATACGTCTTTCTTAATATCTGATGTTGTAGCGGTTCCAATTTTTTGAACTTCTCTATGTTTATCTGATTCCCAGTAATTAGGATCACCTAAATATACATTTATCCAATATGAATTTTTATTATATTTAGCAGGTTCAATATAGTCATCAACTTTATTTGAACGTCCTTTTAATTGCCAAGAAAAATGTCTTCCTAAACGTGCAATTATAAAATTTTTATTTTCATCTTCAGATGGTACTAATTTTTTATTTTTATAATTTGTACGATCAAAAACTATTGTATCATATTTTGATGATACTGATGATTCATAAATTTTTTCAATTATTGATTTCATTTAAATATCTATTAATATAAATTATAATTAAAAATAATAAAAATAGGGTAACTGTTTGTTACCCCATTAACAAGTTGGACTTATAAAATGTTCAGCTAATTCTTTCATATTTTTAACATAACATACTACAGAATTATGAGGAGCAATATTATTAACCATTTTCATTATTGCATCAAATGATTTTCTTTCATGTTTTTGCCATGTTCCTTCATCAAGAACTGCAAATATTACATAATTAACCGTAGTTCCATATACAATTGCTTGCCATGCTGAATTGATAATTTCTGCAATTGAATAAGTTCCCATCATTTCTTTTGTAATAACATAAAGATGACAATCACATTTATTATTCTTTTCGTCTTCTTCAATTGCTTGACATTCTGGTGTCCAATTTTTTACTACAGGATTAAAATATTCAATTCCTACTGGTTCTATTTCTTTAATGAACTCATCACGCCATGTTGTATGAGCACAAGTACCTCCTAAAAATATTCTCATATAATGTTAAAATATATTTATCCGCATATCATTGTTTGACCTGGTGCTAAACTTTCATTTGTACGCTTACCACCGCATATTGGACAAAACATTGCAGTTGGCGCTACCGATGCACCACATTTAGGACATATCCATCCAGTGTTTCCTGACATTTCTATGACTGTTCCATTATCTACAATAGTATTAAATGTTTCTTCCATATTTGATATTTATATATTTAGTCTTTCTTATTTAGTTCTTCAAAAACTATATTTATTCCTTCTTTTATTTTTTCTTCTTGATATTTCATACCAAGATTAACAGCTTTTGCTATAATCTTTCTAAAATTTCGTTTTTCTGTAAAGCATTCTTTATAGCAAACTTCCATTCCTTTTTTTAGTTCATTTTCACTCATATTTAATTTTTTATTTTTTGTTTAGCAAAATGCATTCTTATTTGATTCATTGATTCAAAATATTTTATAAGTTCTTTTGCTATTTCTGTTTCATCAGATAAATATTTAAAGTCTTCTTCATATATATGCAATGATCCAACATTCCAATATAAATAACCTGGACAAATATCTTTATCTAATTCTGATATAAGTCTATTTAATATAATTGTGAATATTTTGCATTGCCATAAAGAATCTTGTGTATATTCACATACATTATTAGATCTCATATATACAATATAGTCAACTTTTTTATCAAATTTATTATAAATGACTTGCATTCCTATTGTGCAAATCTTATCTCCATTTTGATATTTATCTGGACAAAGCATTCCAATATAAGCTTGTCTTGTATCAGGATCATTTTTTATTGCGTTAACTACATCATCTATTTGTGTTCCTAATAATGGTTCATAATTATCAATATACCATTGTTCATCTGTAACATCATGGTCATGATAAACTATAAATCCAGTATCTGATATAAAATTAGCATTTGTTATTTCAATAAAATTCTGATTAGTCTTTTTATCAAACTTAAATTCTTTGTTATTGAATTTGTCTATAAGAATTTTTTTTATATCTTTTTCATTTAACATTAAACAATTTTTGATATAATTTTATATTTTTTGGCTTGTTCGGCAGTTATATACCAATCTTTTTTACATTTATAAATTTCATCAAGTTTTTCTTCAGGTATTTCTGTTTGGTCTTTAAAGATATTCCACATTAATTTATGAAGACGTTTATTCTCTTCAACATCTTCTTCCATTTCTTTAATTTTACCAAAAGCTCCACCTGATAATGTATGATACATAAATGAAGTACTTGGATATGCAAATCTATGTTCTAAATCAACAGCTAACATAATTATTGTACCAGCACTCATAATTTTACCAACACAATAAATATTAACAACATATTCAGCAGTTAATCTTTTAATTTCATCATATATTGCAAACATATCATAAAGATAACCACCGTATGTACATAAATAAATATTAATAGATGGTCTAATGATTTGTGCATCAATACCAACTGACATTAATGATGCTAAATTTTGATCTGCAATATCATCATCAGCGCTTTTAATTTCATTAATTTTATCAACTAATGATTGCCACATATCTTCATCTACTTCTCCCTTTATGTAAATATTATGTATCTTTTCATCAAATGTTTTAATTGTAAATTCTGCCATTATTTAATTAATTACATATATTTTTATATCATTCTTCATCAATGCCATCCCATTCAATCATATTGTCTATTTCACAATCCTGTGGTGCATATTGTTCTGCCCACTCTAAAGTTCCATACCAAACAATAGGGCGTGCACCAAATTTGCCTGTAAATCTATTTACGAATTTCCATTCTCCATCTTCAAATATTTGGTTAGTATATTCATACGTATAATTTATAGAAGGATTTTCTTTGCATATTGAATGAGTATTAGTTTTCTTAAAAACTATTCTTCTCTTTTTTGTCATAATCTGTTTTATTATCTTTATTTTTGCCTATATGATATCCATCACAAAATAAACATTTATAATATGAAAAATGGGTGTTATGTTTTTCACCCATTTTTTCTGCAGATTTACGAGCAGTCTCAATAGTACGATACATTACTTTAGGTTGACCTGTATGCTGATTAATATGACTATTTAATGAAAAGGCACCCCAAGCATTACGAGTTATGAAAAAATTAGTTATAACACGTTTTCTTTTAATTTGATCTAAAAACCAAATTTTAAAGTTTCTCCATTTAATTAAATTTAAAATCATTGTTTTAATACATTAAAAAATCCGCCTTTATACAATAAATATATTGTAATTGATGTTGAAATTAATGTAGTCCAAAAATTAATTTTGATATAATCACCATGCTTTGCTAAAGTTATGCCTAATCCTATTAATATTATTACTAAATATGTATATACTGGCCACATCATAATTTTATTGATACATTATAATTATCTGGTTCTTCTTTAATAAATACTTTTCCAATGATACCACCATTATTTATAATCTTTAATATTTCATCTTTAAATTCATCTTCAGATTCAAACTCCTGAATTAAATCAAAACAACCTAATTTCCAAGGTGTTTCAGTCATTCCCCAAAATGATCCATCTCTAAAATATTCTTTAGGATAACCGTCATATTCTTTCCACCATGTTTCTATACAATAAATCTTTTTCATAATTATTTCTTTATATATTCTTCTATATTTGAAAATTTAGATTTTATTTCAAGATATTTTTGTGAATCAATCATATCAAGATTAATCCATTCATTGTTTAAAAATTCTTCCATAAGTGGCCATGCAACTTCTTTAGCTGATGGACGTGGTGCACCTGTTGTTCCTAATGCGCGAAGATTAAAGAAATGACAAAAATCAGATACAAA
>Ga0247610_10007678_pt1 | contig 11027 bp, 10 predicted proteins | sample 174DNAGHGhighgp2_FD_193483 | JGI IMG/M metagenome (GOLD analysis project Ga0247610, IMG submission 193483) | Sheep rumen microbial communities from Palmerston North, Manawatu-Wanganui, New Zealand - 1742 DNA GHGhigh gp2 | ecosystem: Host-associated > Mammals > Digestive system > Stomach > Rumen...
CGGGCATCGCCGAAGGCATGTCTATCTTGTTGATGACCGGAATGATTTCCAAGTCGTTGTCAATAGCCAGATAGAGGTTTGATATGGTCTGCGCCTGAACACCCTGGGTAGCATCGACTACCAGCAGTGCGCCCTCGCAGGCTGCTATGGAACGGCTGACCTCATAGGAGAAGTCGACGTGTCCCGGAGTATCAATCAAGTTCAGTATGTATTTCTCGCCCTTGTACATATACTCCATCTGGATAGCGTGACTCTTGATCGTAATGCCACGCTCACGCTCCAGATCCATGTCGTCAAGCATCTGGCCCTCCGTCACTTGGATGGTCTTGGTATATTCCAGCAGACGGTCAGCCAAAGTCGACTTACCATGGTCGATATGTGCAATGATGCAGAAGTTTCTTATATGGTCCATTATTCGTTTAAGCACAATTTTGTGCAAAGATAATGAAAAAAAGTGAGAATTCTATCAAGTCACCCTTTTTTTTATTTTTTTAAGACCCTATACTTTAGGCAAATGGAACTGATAATTCTGGTCGAACACCTCCTTGACGGTATTCACCTCCAGGAACTTCGTTCCTCCCCAGCACCCACATTTCCACTCAGATAGGCAATCTTGTCGTCCAGTTCTACATAACCTTTCTGCCGTAGCATACGGACTGCTGCCAGAAACAGTTTCTCGGAGCCGATGTGCTCTTTCTGATAGATAGGAATGACGCCGTACGACAGGTTGAGCAGACGCTGCAGCTTGTCGTTATAGCAGATGGCCAACACCGGATTAGGTCCTCGGAAGGCTGCCAGGTTACGAGCTGTATCGCCCGTACTGGAGTCTGTAATAATCAGTTTGACCCCCAGACGCTCCGTCGCCTCAATGGCCGAATGGGCCATGAACTCGCGGATGTCGCAGTTCTCAGACATAGGCAGTTCTATATTGGCCTGACTGAACTGGTCGTGCTCGGCCTGCTCGGCAATGGCAGCCATCGTCTGAACAGCCTCGACCGGATATTTGCCTGAAGCCGTCTCGCCGGACAGCATCAGCGCGTCCGTGCGATAGTAGATGGCATTGGCAATATCAGTCACCTCTGCCCGGGTGGGACGCGGGTTCTGAATCATGGAGTGCAACATCTGCGTAGCTACTATCACGGGTTTCTTCTTCTTCACACACTTGCGGATAATCTGCCGCTGAATACCCGGGATGCGCTCAATGGGCACCTCAATGCCCAAGTCACCACGCGCAATCATAATGCCATAGGAAGCGTCTATGATTTCATCAATATTGTCGACACCTTCCTGGTTTTCTATCTTCGAGATAATCTTGATGTCGGAATTGAAGGCATCCAGAATAGCCTGTACTGCACGTACGTCGGCAGCCGACCGCACAAAGGAATGGGCTATGAAGTCTATGTCTTGCTCTATGGCCAGCATGATGTTCTTGCGGTCTTTATCCGTCAAAGGCGGCAGGGCAATATGTACGCCCGGAACATTGACACTCTTGTGCGAGCCAAGCACTCCGTCGTTCTGCACCTGGGCAATGACGGCCGGGCCGTTGATGCCTATGACCTGCATATCCAGGGCACCGTCGTCAAACAGGATATGGCAGCCTTCGTAGACATCGGCGGCAAAGTTCTCGTACGACAGATTAATCATGTCGTGGGTAGTGTCCATCTCGGGGCGTCCGAAGATTTTCACCACGTCGCCCGTCTTGTACTCAATGGGGGCATCACAACCCGTCGTTCGCACCTCCGGCCCCTTGGTGTCTATCAGGATACCTATATGACGGCTCACCTCGCGCACGTTCCTTATAATATTTATAATACCTTCCTTGGATGCATGGGCTGTATTCATGCGTACCACATTAACGCCGGCATTGAACAACTGTCGAATGAAGTCCGTATCACAACGCCTGTCACTCACCGAAGCAACTATTTTTGTCTGTTTCATATTATAAAAGTGTATATTTTGGGGTGCAAAGTTACGAAAAATATATTTTTTTAGAAAAAAGTGCTCAGAATATTTTCTTATCACGTTGAAAATTAGTAACTTTGCAGTCCGAATTGAGAACATTATACCAAATAATAAACAAAATACAGCAATGACAAAAGCAGATATTATCAGCAAAATTGTTGAAACCACAGGCCTCCCCAAGAAAGACGTCGCAGCCACCGTCGAGGCTTTTATGAGTGAAATTCGCATATGTATGGCTGACAATAAGGAAAATGTTTATTTACGTGGCTTCGGCACGTTTACCATCAAGCACCGCGCCAAGAAGACTGCACGTAACATCTCGAAGAACACTACTTTAGTGATTGACGCACACGACATTCCCTCTTTCAAGCCCGCAAAGAGTTTTGTCGAGCGAATGAAGTAAAATTATAACTCACAATTAATATTTTAAGATTATGCCAAACGGAAAGAAAAAGAAGGGCCACAAGATGGCTACTCACAAGCGTAAGAAGAGACTGCGCAAGAATCGTCATAAGAGCAAGTAAGCTCTGACGACATCAAAGGTTAATGAAAGGAGTGTACCAGAGGGACGAAAAGTCCTGAAGGTACGCTCTTTTAGGTTTTAAAACAAGCAAGAGAAATGACAAGTGAACTGATCATCGATGTCCAGCCGAAAGAGATTTCCATAGCCCTTCTCGAGGACAAGAACCTGGTGGAATACCAGAACGAGAAACGGGAAGAGGCCAGCTACTCCGTCGGCAACATCTATCTGGGCAAGGTACACAAGCTGATGCCCGGACTCAACGCCTGCTTCGTTGATGTAGGCTCTGAGCGTGATGCTTTCTTGCACTATCTTGACTTGGGCACTCAATACAGCTCTTACGAGAAATACCTGAAACAGGTAAGAAGCGACAAGAAGAAACTCTACCCCATCTCCAAGGCTACCAGACTGCCCGACCTTCCCAAGGAAGGTAGCGTACAGACCACCCTGAAACAGGGGCAGGAAGTGCTGGTGCAGGTAGTCAAGGAACCAATCTCTACCAAGGGTCCCCGACTGACAGCCGAGTTGAGTCTGGCCGGACGCTATATGGTACTGATGCCCTTTGGCGACAAGGTTTCGGTTTCGTCGAAAATCAAGAAAAGCGAGGAGAGAACACGTCTGAAACAGCTTGTCCAGAGCATACGCCCCAAGAACTTCGGTGTGATAGTACGTACGTCAGCCGAAGGCAAGCGCGTGGCAGAGCTCGACAAGGAGATGAAAGCCCTCGTCAAACGTTGGGAAGACACCATCACCAAGGCCGAGAAGGCCGAGAAGGTCCCACAGCTGGTCTACGAAGAGACGAGCCGTGCCGTGGCCTTGCTCCGCGATGTCTTCGACCCCACCTACGACGGTATCTATGTCAACGACCAGGATGTCTTTCAGCAGGTGAAGGACTATGTAGCACTCATAGCTCCCGACAAGCAGGATATCGTCAAACTGTACACAGGCAATGTGCCTATTTTCGACAACTTCAGCGTCACCAAACAGCTTAAGTCGAGTTTCGGACGGACTGTCAACTACAAGCGAGGCGCCTACCTCATCATCCAGCACACCGAGGCCATGCACGTCGTGGATGTCAACTCCGGCAACCGCACCCGTGCAGAAAACGGCCAGGAGGCCAACGCCCTGGAGGTGAACCTGGGTGCTGCCGACGAGCTGGCCCGCCAGCTGCGCCTGCGCGACATGGGCGGCATCATCGTCGTCGACTTCATCGACATGAATCTGGCCGAAGACCGCCAGATGCTCTACGAACGTATGTGCAAGAACATGCAGAAAGACAGAGCCCGCCACAACATCCTGCCGCTGTCCAAGTTCGGACTGATGCAGATTACCCGTCAGCGTGTCCGCCCGGCCATGGATGTCAACGTCGAGGAGACCTGCCCCACCTGTTTCGGAAAGGGGAAAATCAAGTCTTCCATCCTGTTTACAGACCAATTAGAGAGCAAAATTGACCGCCTTGTCAACAAGATAGGCATCCGCAAGTTCTACCTGCATGTCCACCCCTATGTTGCCGCCTACATCAACCAAGGCCTATGGTCGCTGAAGCGCCAGTGGCAGATGAAGTACGGTTTGGGGGTACGCATCATCCCGTCACAGAAACTCGCCTTCCTACAGTACGAATTCTACGACCAGGAGCGCCAGTTCATCGACATGCAGGAAGAGATTGAAGCAAATTCCTAACACCACACCCGCTATGACAGTACTGAAGGTTTTCTTTTGGATATGCCTTTTCCTCGTATGTTACACTTACATCGGATACGGGTTGCTGTTATGGATGCTGGTACACCTCAAGCGCATCGTCAAGGGGAAGACGGCCAAAGCCGTCCTCCCCGCAGACGACGAGCTTCCCCATGTAACCTTCATGATCTGTGCCTACAACGAACAGGACGTTGTGGACATCAAGATGGAAAACACCCACCAACTGGACTATCCCAAGGACAAGCTACACATCATGTGGGTCACCGACGGCACTACCGACCAGACCAACGAGCGGCTGGCCGCCTACCCTGATGTCGAGATAGTCTACACCCCCGAGCGAAAGGGCAAGACTGCCGCCCTGAACCACGGCATCAGCCAGGTGAAGACGCCGATCACCATGATGACCGACGCCAACACCATGATCAATCCTGAGGCCGTCCGCGAAATGGTATGCTGCTTCATGGACCCGCAGGTGGCCTGTGTCGCTGGCGAGAAGCGCGTGAAGGCCCGCCACGAGGGACAGAACGCCGCTGAAGGCGAAGGACTCTACTGGCGCTACGAGAGCACCCTGAAACGCCTGGACAGCGAACTCTACTCAGCCATGGGTGCTGCCGGCGAGCTGAATGCCATCCGTACGGAACTCTACGAACCCATGCCCGAGACGGCACTTCTGGACGACTTTGTAATGTCCATGCGGCTGGTGGACCACGGCTATCGCATTGCCTACGCTCCCGAAGCCTACGCCATGGAGTACGGCTCTGCCAATCTGGAAGAGGAGTCGAAGCGCAAGCGCCGTATCGCTGCCGGAGGACTGCAGAGTGTCTGGTGGCTTCGCCACATGATGGCAGCCACATCCCACTCCAGCCACCCTGCGAATCTGCTCAGAAGACTGACGGTTGCCTTCCAGTTTGTATCCCACCGCGTGCTGCGCTGGAGCGTCACTCCCATAGCCCTGCTGGCACTCATTCCGCTGAACGTCATTCTGGTCATACTGAATGCAGGCAGCATCTATACCATCCTGCTTGCCGGACAACTATTATTCTATCTGTCAGCACTTTGCGGATGGTTATCCGATAAAAGTAACAAAAGCAACAAGCTGTTCTATGCCTGCTACTATTTCCTGTTTATGAACATCAATGTGTTCCGTGGAATGCACTATCTGAAGACCCATCAGGGGGGCGGTACATGGGAAAAAGCCAAAAGAGCCTGAAAATTTCTTTAAAAACTTTCGTTTGTCTCAATATTTTTGCATAACTTTGCAATCGATTATTGGCTTTTAAGTTTTATGAATCAAGACGAACGCGAATTACTTCTTCAAAAGTTAGCTGAAATCAACTCAAAGTACCAAAAGACGCTGTACGAGTTGGAATCAGCCAATAAAAAGTTGCAGAGATACGAGGAAATGGCTCAGAAGGCAGAACAGGCCAGCCGTATGAAATCGCAGTTCCTGGCCAACATGAGCCATGAAATACGTACCCCGCTGAACGCCATCGAGGGCTTCTCTCGCGTGATGGCAGAAACCGACTCGTCCGAGGAGAGAATGAAGTACATGGAGATTGTCGAGAGCAACAACAACCGTTTGATGGCACTCATTGACGACATCCTCGATTTCTCGCGTGTAGAGGCTGGCGAAATCTCCATCAAGAAGAGCATGACAGACCTGAACGACCTCTGCCGCGACCTGAAGAACATCTTCAAGTTCCGTTGTCCGGACTCTGTCCAGTTGGAGTGGAAAGAACCCAATATGAAGGTTACCCTCAATACGGATCAGAACCGCATCACTCAGGTGTTCTCCAACCTCATCAGCAACGCCCTGAAACACACCTCACGAGGCAGCATCACCTATGGCTACCGTCTGATTAACGACGGTACGGAAGTCGAGTTCTTCGTGACTGACACCGGTTCAGGCATTGCCCAAAAAGATTTAGAAAACATATTCGATGCCTACTTCTCACGCGATGCCGAAGTCCAGAGCGGCTACGGTCTGGGCTTGTCGCTCTGCAAGACCATCGTGGAAAAGCTGGGCGGCAATATCAACGTGCAGTCCCAGTTAGGCGAGGGTTCGACCTTCCGCTTTGTACTGCCCTTCGAGGGTACCATCGGCGGTCAGGCCAAGAACACCCGCATCACCACCAATTCGCGTACCATCCGCGCCACCACCGAGACCAACATGCAGGACGCCCCGCTCATCATCGTGGCCGAAGACGAGGACAGCAACTACGAACTGGTGAAGATTGTGCTTTCCAAGCGCTATCGTCTGGTACGTGCCCACAACGGCATTGAGGCCGTCACCTTCTGCGAAGACGAGAGGCCAGACCTCATCCTCATGGACATCCGTATGCCCGAGATGAACGGTCTGGACGCCACCCGCATCATCAAGGAGGTCAACCACGACATACCCGTCATAGCCCTCAGTGCCTATGCCTTCGACGAGAACATCCGCGAGGCCAAGGCTGCCGGCTGCGACGAGTTCATGGCCAAGCCCTTCCGTGTGGAAGACCTGTTAGACACGGTAGAAAAATACATCAAGAAATAAATTTTTATCGCTATGGGAAAATTAGCAGTCTATAAATATGTAGCCATGATGTTTCTTGTGCTACAGATAGTTGTCAGTACTTTCACCATTACCGCCCTCTTCGGAGGCGACGTGTCACCTATCGGCAATACGGCGCGGGCCCTGCTGGTCTATGCCCTGCCCTTACTGATTGTTGCCAACATACTGCTTCTTCCCTACTGGCTCATCCGCAAGCGCTGGATTCACGCGTTGATACCCATCATCACCGTAGCCTGCTGCATTCCCTACATCGGCACCATCTTCCAGTTCGGCTCTTACGACAAGAGCGCCGAGGCCAAGACCGGCCTGAAGATTGCCACCTACAACGTGGCCATGTTCGGACGTGAGACCTCTGGGTTCAAGGCCCTCGACATCCTGGCCGAGATGCGCCGTCAGAAGGTGGACGTGCTCTGTCTGCAGGAGTACAACGAGATGAGCGGCGACAAGGACAATTCCGTGCCCTACAAGGAGTATTTCCCCTACATGAAGCAGGGTCGCAGCGACATGGTCATCTTCAGCCGCTACCCCATCAAGGACAGCAAGACGATGCTCTTCGACGAGACCAACAACAGTGCCATGTGGGCTGACATCGAGCTCAAGAACGGCCAGCAGATACGCATCTTCAACGTCCACCTGCAGAGCACGGGCATCAACCGTACACTGCATAAGGCCAGCCAACTGCTCGCGCAGGACCCTGGCATGGACCTCAGCGAGAGCCGTGTCATCAACGCCCTCATCGGCAACTATATGCTGGGCATGATGTTCCGTGTGGGGCAGGCTGTCACCGTGGCCAACGAGAAGCGCAGCAGCGAGAAGCCCTGCATCCTGTGCGGTGACTTCAACGACATCCCCTACTCTTATGTCTACAAAACCATGTTAGGCAATATGGTTGACGGATTCAAGGAGTGTGGCAGCGGCGGCTTCATGTATACCATGCGCGACAAGCACAAGCCCGTGCGCATCGACTACATCTTCCACGACGAGTCACTGAAGGGTCTGACCTACTACAGGGGTGACATCACCAACTCCGACCACTTCCCCGTCTACATGAAGATTGCCCTGTAAGGGAATCGGCAAAAGAAAATACGGAATAAAGAAAATAGCCTCGTAGTTTTACGGGGCTATTATTTTGAATCTTACTCTGAACGACCGTTCTTGCTCGTCCCAGTTGGTTCCCAACATCTCGAAGCGTCCTATCTGTCCTGTGGAGCGAACGTGCCGTCCGATGCAGGGACAGACGTCGAAGTCGCCGATGCGCACCAGCCTGAGCGTTTCCGAGGCATCGTCGGGCAGACGGTCCAACTGCACGCCGGCAGGAATCTCGTCGCGCTTGACAAACTCGAACGTGACAGGCAGGTCCTCGTCTATCAGCCGCAGCATTTCGCGCTCTATCTCCCTTTCCTCCTGCCTCGTGGGCTTGTGGTCCAGGCGGAAGCTCATCTTGCTCTTCTTGCGCTCTATGTGGGCATTGTACGAGCGCTCACAGCCGAACAGCCGTATCATGACCTGATTCAGCAGGTGCTCGGCCGTGTGCGCAGGAGGAAACTCCTCCTTGTTATGCTCGTTCAGAATATACTCGTCTGCCATAAGTCCTTAAATCTTGATTTTCCAGACTCTGCCGCTGCGGGCTTTGATTTCCATCCTGACGCTGCCGTCCTTGCGCAGCGACATTGCCAGCGTCTCACGGCTCAGCAGGTCGGTACTGATGACCATCTTCTCCTTGATGCCCAGATATTCAAAGGCGTGGGCAGGGATGTTGACATCGGTCACCACGTCGCGGTCTTCGAAGTTGACCACCACCAGCAGCAGCTCTCCCGCAGCGTAGCGCAGGAAGGCATACTGGCGCTCCAGATGGCCGTTCACGTACATCAGGTCGAAGAATACGCCGTCGGTCACCGCCTTCTCCTGACGGGCCAGCAGCATGGTCTTCCGATGGATGTCGAACAGGCTCTCCTCGTCGGCAGTCAGCTTCTTCTGGGCTGCACGGCAGAGAGTGTCCACGCTCCAGTAGTCGAAGATGGTGGTACGTCCGTCGTTGCCGCTGAATCCCTCGCGGTCCATGCCGCGCTCACCGTACTCCTCGCCGGCATACAGCATGAAGGGGTTCTGCTGCATCAGCACCGAGGCTATCATGCCCGGCACGCCCTTCTGTCCGTCGGCGGCAAAGAAGTCGCTGCCTATGCGCTGCTCGTCGTGGTTCTCCAGGAAGTATAGCATATGGTCGCGAATGTCGTCCGTAGCCTTCCAGGCATTGCTGATGGCTGCTGCCGGTGCATGGTGGCAGATGACGGCACGCATGGTGTCGTACATGCCCACCTTGTCGTAGAGCCAGTCGAAGCCTGAAGCCAGATAGCGACGATACTCGCCGGGGTTATACACCTCGCCGATAAAGACTATCTGCCTGAACTTGCTCTTCACCACCTTCGTGGCGTAGGCCCAGAACTCGGCAGGCACCATCTCGGCCATGTCGCAACGGAATCCGTCAACGCCCTTCTTGGCCCAGAACAGCAGGATGTCGGTCATCTTCTTCCACGTGTCGGGCATGGGGTCGAAGTGCCCCACTCCGCCGGCATAGTAGTCTACACCGTAGTTCAGCTTCACCGTCTCATACCAGTCGTTCTGGCCTGGGGCATTGTCGAAGTGGTCGTTGCCCGTAGCCTTGGCGGGCTCTTCCAGATAGGGCTCTGCCTCACCGCAATACAGGTCGAAGTACGGCATGAAGCGCTGACCGGGACAGTAGTAGAAGTTGTTCTGCGGGTCGAATCCCATCATGGTGTCATCCGTCTCGCCCAAATCCTTTACCTTTTTAGGCTTGCAGACAGACTTATACTGACGTGCTACATGATTGGGCACAAAGTCGATGATGACCTTCAGCCCGGCCTGATGGGTGCGCTCTACCAGTTGTTCGAACTCCTGCATACGCAGCTTCACGTCGACAGCCAGGTCAGGGTCTATGTCGTAGTAGTCGGCAATGGCATAGGGTGAGCCGGCCTTGCCCTTCACCACGGCGGGGTGCTGGCGGGGAATGCCGTACTGGGTGTAGTCGGTCTGTGTGGCATGTCGGATGACACCGGTGTACCACACGTGGCTGATGCCCATCTTGGCAATGCCCTTCAGCACAGCGGGTGTGAAGTCGGCCATCTTGCCGCAGCCGTTATCAGCCAGCGTACCGTCCGTCTTGCGGGTGGTGTTACGATTGCCGTACAACCGCGTAAACACCTGATAAATCAGAACCTTGTCCACCTTGATCGTCTCTTTTTACAATCTTACTCTGCCACTTCGATTCCGTGTGCGGTGACCTCCTTGCTAATCTTGGCAATCATGCCCTGCAGGGCCTTGCCAGGACCACACTCGGTGAAGTCCGTAGCACCGTCGGCAATCATGTGCTCCACAATCTGGCTCCAGCGTACAGAACTGGTCAGCTGGGCAATCAGGTTCTGCTTGATCTCGGCAGCATCCGTATGAGGCAGGGCGTCCACATTCTGATAGATGGGGCACTTAGGAGTGCAGAACTCCGTCTTCTCGATGGCAGCCTGGAGCTCGTCCTTGGCGGGCTGCATCAGCGGCGAGTGGAACGCACCGCCCACCTTCAGCGGCAGGGCACGCTTGGCACCGGCAGCCTTCAGCTGCTCGCAAGCCTCGTTGATGGCGTCGATGTTGCCCGAGATGACCAGCTGGCCGGGGTTGTTATAGTTGGCAGGCACGCAGACGCCCTTGCCCATCTTGCTCACCTCAGCGCAAATCTCCTCTATCTTCTCGTTGGCCAGACCGATGATGGCAGCCATCGTAGAGGGCTGGGCCTCGCAAGCCTTCTGCATAGCCATGGCACGAGCGTACACCAGCTTCAGACCGTCCTCGAACGACAGCGCACCGGCAGCCACCAGAGCCGAGAACTCACCCAGCGAGTGACCGGCCACCATTTCGGGATTGAAGTCGTCGCCCATGCAGATGGCACTGATGACCGAGTGCAGGAATACTGCAGGCTGCGTCACCTTCGTCTGCTTCAGGTCCTCGTCGGTACCCTCGAACATGATGTCCGTAATGCGATAACCCAGGATGTCGTTAGCCTTTTCAAACAATTCCTTTGCCTTCTCATTGTTCTCGTACAGGTCCTTGCCCATACCTACAAACTGTGCTCCCTGTCCGGGAAATACAAATGCTTTCATTGTCTTTTCTATTTTAATACAATTTAAATAATGTTCGCTTAATCCGTGCAAAGGTACTCATTTTCAGCCAATCTACCAAATAATAGCCCCCCTTTTTTCCGTCAGACATATCTGTTGGAACTGTCAA
>Ga0247610_10007679_pt1 | contig 11026 bp, 12 predicted proteins | sample 174DNAGHGhighgp2_FD_193483 | JGI IMG/M metagenome (GOLD analysis project Ga0247610, IMG submission 193483) | Sheep rumen microbial communities from Palmerston North, Manawatu-Wanganui, New Zealand - 1742 DNA GHGhigh gp2 | ecosystem: Host-associated > Mammals > Digestive system > Stomach > Rumen...
TGAATCGGCTTTTCCCGCTATTGCGTCTTCCTCAGACACATCGCCCTGATATCGCTGCACTTCTACATAATAACGGCTGCTTCCGCCATTTCCGTCGGAACCGCTACATGCATTCTCCGCCCATGACACGATGCATGGGACTCCATGTGCACTTTTATGAGCCGGGAGTGCGGCCATTTTTCCAAATCTTGCCATAATCGACCTCCAAAAATTAAAGGCTATAATAGTTCCATATAGTATATTATATACGAAACAAATAATAAAATCAACTCATTTATCAATAGATTTTATTCCCAGCTGCCTGGTAAATCAGGAACATCATATGGGTTAATCATATCGATAGGACATGCCATACGACGGTCTGCGCTGTCCGGCTTCCGAAGAAGGGAACCCTTTGGCTTAATAGGATCCTTTCTATAGCGCTCTGCTGCGATATTAAGTGCCTCAACGACCTCTGTCTTGGATAATATGGCATCCGTAGGAAAAATCGTTACAATGCCCGTATCGCTGTTCCTTTCAGGGAAATAAACCGTATATTCATCATCTACCATGATGATGTCATATTGAGACTTCTCCCAGTCTGTTTTTGAGTCGGCAACACCCTCTTTATTGCGATATTTACAGCAATTTGTGCCGACACAGATATATGCTTTATCGTTTGGTCCGCCAGGAAAATCGATCACGCACTTCACCATTGATTTGTCGGCTAAAGATTTATCTTTGACAAATGTGATCAACGGCCCGGGAATATTTTTAGCAATCAAATGTCCATTATATGAATCCATATCACGCACTCCTTTCCATTGAGCATATTATATATTATATAAGATTAAATTTCAAGAAAAAAGCGCCACACCAAAACAGGTATGACGCCCATCGATCAAATAAAACGGCTTATTTATTGCCTGTCATCGCCTTTACCTTCTCAATCACGGAAATGACATATGACATGAAGATATCATTATGTGTAAAGGCTCTCAGCAAATACATGAAATTGCTGAAGATAAAGCCGTATTCCAGCTTCTGTTCACGGGTAAGATGACTGATCTCGGCATCAAACTCTTCAGCAAATCCATCAAGAGATGTAAAGCTCTGCTGCATCTTCTTTGCCAAAACAGCTTTGACTTCCGGAACAAAATCCGATGTACCGACAACAATGCTTCCGATAGTGGAATATTTCTTGTCCTCTTTCATCTTTGCGCGAGTTGCAAGACGAATATTCTCCGGCTGAGAATCGATCTGGAGCTCTACCTTCAAAGACTCCTTGAAAGCGTTCTTGAAGTTATTATCCAGTACCAGGCCCATGAAAATATATGCCATATTGGACATAAGATACTCAGCGATTTCATACGGAAGTGTACGATCTTCCACAGAAAATCCGTCTGTCGCAAGAGCGATATTCTGTGTCAAAACATCATTGCTCAAGATTGCGAAAGATCCCACAATGTCCGACATCTTTGCCACAAATGAAACAAGTGGATTTTCAGTTGTGACTTTGGCCACCATTGTGGATGCCGTTGTCGCAGGCGCATGCTGCCCCATAAACTCCTGTTTAGCGTTTGCTGTTGTCTGTAAAGGGGCATTCCTGGTTAAGGGAACCGATGGCTTAGGAATAGCCGCAGTGTTTGGAATATTCTGCTGTGCCTGAGGTGTCGGCTGTGACTGCTGCACAGGCTGTGTCTGTGCTATATTAGATGTGCCCGGCATTTGCTTTGCTGGACGCTGATTCAACGATTTCGCTGGTCGTGGATTCATTGGCATAATCTTACACTCCTTTTCTATATCTATCATCGTTCATGATAAAAGTGACTTGCACCCATATCCACGATTAAATATATCACATATCAACTCATATATCAAGAGTTTTTACAACAAAAAATATCCACCCACATACGTGGGTGGATATGTTGTGCTTGTTTATGGCTTATCAGCCGCCAAGTCCCTCGTTCTCAGCAGATGTCTGGCTTGAGCCAAGCACATCACCAAACTCGGACATGATATCATTCATGCGCTCCTGCTGTCTGGTTGCTGAATTAGCCTCAGCCTGCTGTGTAGCCGCATTCTCATTGACATTTGCCATATAGGCATCCACAATCGTTGACGGTGTGTCAAGCAATGCCTGTGCATGTTTCTCTGCTGTCGCAGTCCATCCATCAATGGCAGACTGAGGAACATGATTCTGTGCCTGTGCAATGTTTTCTTTCAGCTGCGAATAAGCTTTGACTTCTGCTTCGAAGTCTGCCATTGCAGTTGCACGTCTTTCCTCAAGCACAGTCTGTCTGTCAGCATCTGACATGCCTTCGCCAAGATCATCGCCACGAAGCCAAGCTTCTGCTTCTGCTCTGGCAGCTTCATGATCATTTTCAGGTGCTTCGGCTGCAGATTCAGGTTCACTTGCTTCGGCTGCTGACTCCTCATCGAGTGTCAATGTATCTGAAGATTCAGTAGGTACTTCGGCTGCTGATTCAGTAGGATTCTCAGATTCTTCAGTAGCGTCCAATGAATCAGTCACTTCATGCTCACTGGAATGTTCAGAAGACTGCTCGCTATCATAACCATCGCCTTCAACGGAATGATCATTAGGCGTACGCTCATAATCAGGATTTCCATCCTTGCCTGAAGATTCCTGGCCGTTATTGCCTTCAACACCAAGACCTTCGCTTTCTCCGGCATCACCTTCATGATAATCAGTAGTAGGTGCGGCATTATCAGACATACCGTTACCAGAATCGAAATCGCCTGTATATGTTCCGGCATCATACTCATCCCACTGGGAGTTGATCTTATCTTCCTGAATACCGGTGTTTTCCTTAGCGTGAGGTGCTTCAGAGTTTGCATCAACATCCCATTCAGACTGAGTAATTGCTGCGTCCTTCTCATCAACAACACCATCACCGTTCAAATCACCGGATGCAGCGATACCGTCTTCAACGTCTTCAGCCTGATCCTTGATATATGCATCAGCGATGTCACGATCCGCATCTGTTGCAGTGTCATCACCGAGAACCATCTTCCAAGCGTTAGTCCAAACGGACTGCTCATGTGCATCATGGAGATAATCATCCATAAGCTCATCGCCGTATACAGGAACGTGATATCCGCCTTCTTCCAATTCATCCAGCAGATCCTGTCCGCCGCAAGCAAGAACAAGATTCTTTACAGGGAAGTGAAATTTATAAGCCAAAACGTTCATGCAGGTCTGGAAGAAATCGTACTTTCTATCACCCTGCGCAGGTGTCTCATCATGCACCGGTGGAGTCTCAGTTTTTTCAGGCTCTGACTCAGGTAATGACAACTCGGGCTCAGATTCCTTTTCGCTTTCAGGTTCTGATTCGCTTTCGCTTTCGGACTCAGACTCCGATTCACTCTCGCTTTCGGGTTCTGATTCATGCTCTGATTCAGGCTCTGATTCCTTTTCGCTTTCAGGTTCTGATTCATGCTCTGATTCAGGTTCTGACTCCTCTTCGCTTTCAGGTTCGCTCTCAGACTCGGACTCACTCTCAGACTCGGATTCTGATTCTGATTCGCTCTCGCTTTCGGACTCGGACTCGCTTTCACTCTCGGATTCAGATTCAGGCTCCGATTCCTCTTCACTCTCCGGTTCACTCTCAGACTCGCTTTCAGATTCGGATTCGCTCTCTGACTCTGATTCGCTTTCAGACTCACTCTCTGATTCGGATTCGCTTTCGCTCTCAGACTCGCTTTCGCTTTCTGATTCGCTCTCCGACTCTGATTCACTTTCGGACTCGGACTCTGATGGTGACTCAGACGGTATGATGATCTCAGGCTCTGTAGGCGGATCAGTATTTATGATCGCCGAGGTAGGCTCCGGTGTCGGAACTGCAGCTTCACCTGAAACAGGTTTTTCGCTGTATTCGTCATTACCACCCTTATTGCCAGTATCACCAATCGGCTTGCCTTCCTCATCAGTACCGTTCAACAATGTGTTGATATCATCAGGATCACCCTTGACACCACCATCTTCAGGTGTAGGGTTATCCTTATCCCCACCGGCATCGATATTATCACCAGAAGGAGCGGGTGCATCAGCATTGGTTCCGCCATCTTCAGGTGTTGGATTCTCGGTGCCTACATCGCTAACATCAACAGACGGCTCGTCACTACCACCGTTATCGCCGCTGCTTCCGCTATCGCCGCCACCTTCACCGCCTTCATTTTCAGCGGATCCGCTGTCTCCACCGCCTTCATTTTCAGAAGACTGTTCTTCTTTCTTCTCTTCTTCAGAAGACTCTTTCTTTTCTTCTTTTTCTTCTTCGATATTGTCGCCAACACTACGTGCCATCTTTGCATCCTCCTTTATAAAAATTGCATTATAGCTTCAAAATATACAAGCAAAGTGCTCTTGTCCTATATATTATATATTATATTCGGGTTTGTCAAGTGTTTTGACATAAAAAATTCGGAGCAATTTTTACATCGCTCCGAATAAAAGCGGCTCGTTAATGATTCCTGTGCCGTTTATGAGCCTTTTTCATAACTTTGTCGCTATAGTAATTGCTGTCACTGGTTCTTTCAATCTTGATCTCATCATTCAACTGCTGAACTCTGCGACGGGTAATAGCGGCTTCATTATTTTCCGATGGTCTATCGGAAATACGGTTCCTTTTGTATTGTTTATGATAGCCCATACATGTTCCTCCTTACCTTTGTCAATCCTCGCTTTCCGTTCTTCCCTGTCTAATGCTGGACATAAGAACATCTGATGCTGCAAATTTGAGTACCTCATAATCCTGAACTTTATCAGTCTTTGCTTCAAACTGAACGGGATGGCCTTTATGTTTCTTCAACATAAATGTGCCAAAGCCTGTCAAGGACAGATAATCATTTTTGCAAACAACAGCCCGAATTTCGTCAACAATAGCTGTGTATACCGTTTTGACCGTTGCCATCGGAACCCCTGTCTTTCCGGCAACTGACTTCAAAAATTCGTTTTTGTTTACTTTATGTTTCATATAGTTACTCCTTTGTCTTATAACTGAAAAAAATGATACAAGACATTCACCTTCGACATGCTTAATTTTAGCACATATATGAGCAGAAATCAAGATTTTGAGGTTTTGTTAAAAAATGACACAATATATGAGTTGTTAAAAACGAGACATCTACATCATCAACGATTTTCATAAACCCAAATTTGTGTCATTTTTGTATAAGCCAAAAATTTTTTTCAAAAAATTTTCATAAATGAGAGGAAAATCATTACGGTGTAGTGATTTCATCCGAAGATTCAGGTGTGGATTGATCCTCTGGTGTTGCCCACTGTTCAACAAACTCATCAGTGCGTTCCTGGATCTTATCTCCGGCTGCATCGAGTGCATTTTCAGCAGCATCCACATAAGGTTTTGCCTGATCTGCTTTTTCAGAAGCCCAATCTCTTGCATCCTGAATTTCCTGTGAAGGATCTTCCCAAATCTCTTGCACTTCATTCTGCATCGCATCGTTAGCGTTCTGAACAGCCTGACCGGCACCTGTATTTGACAAATCCGTCTTAACACCGTTTATCTGCTCAAGAATTTCCTCGCCTTCCTGCATACGAGCATTGTGCTGTGTCTCAAAATCGTCCATCAGACCCCTCGTATTTTCCACGATGCATTCGCCCTCGTGTTTCATGTTATTGAAAACAGATTTCATCCATTCAATTGGGTGAGGTAATTTCTCATAAATCGCAACAAATGCAGAATGTACGACGGCGAAGAACCCGACACTCTTTGCCTTGAAAGACGCATCATAGGTGGTGTCTGTAGTATCTTCATACGTAACCTTGCCTGCCAATGCAGGCAATAATTCATCCGTATAACCCTCCGGCGCACATGTCAAAAGCATATTATGTGCATCGGCTGCCTGCGAACGAGCTAAAGCAGCATCCTTTGTTACCTGGGAATACAGATTTGATTTGTCCTCGCTGAGTCCCTTATAATCAGCAACTTCCGTCTGCAATTCACCAGATACATTGTAAATAACGGTATTCCAGTCCATGCCATTTGATTCACAGAACTGTCTGTAATGAGCCATTTTATCCGCATAAGCATTTGCATTTTCGTCAGATTCCGGTAAAGCGGCATATTTCTTGGTGAGAAGTGCCACTTCATAGCAAGCCCGCTTATCGATAGGAATAGACGCATAATCCGTCCAATCACCCATCACGAGATTACCGCTGTGCATCTCTGTTGGATATGAACATGTTGCTTTTAACACATCAACCGATGTGCCCTGGCCGGCATCGATTGATGATATCTCACATGACTCGTAGAGAGAAGAAAAATCCTCACCCAACAAAGTCTGTGTACCAGCCTGCACTTCAATTCGATCGTCAAAATCATTCTTATACGAAAACAGATGTGCGTGTGTCAACTTATAAAACAGACCTGTGCCGTTCTCGCGTTGCTCCTGCGCATTCTCAGCTACAATCTGCTGATTTTCCTGAAGGGCTTCAGTAGCCATCTTCCAATATGATTCTGTCATGACTGTTTCTCCCTTTCAATATCATTATCAGAATAACTGATATTTAATTCATCACGTGGAATTGAATCATCTTGAATCTGTGCCTTTGGGACATCCTCAAATGACTCTTTAGACACCTGGACGGGCGTTTTAACTTTGCCCTGCATCTTCTGCGTTGTCTTCTCAAGTTTCTTTTCGGGTTCCTTTTCAGATTCTAACTGTGACTGGACATCAGAATGCAGCGTAACATCAATATCCAATAAACTGTTATGATAACCCATCACATGTAACTCCTCATACGCTTCATGCCCGGCGTATATGCAATATCGTCTTTGTCAATATCGCCATCTCCGTCACGATCCATTGTAGGAACTTCACGCTGCGAAAGTTCTACATCATATGACTTCAATGCCCGAGGTACATCAGCTGCTTTTGTAGTGATGCTATCACTTTTGGCTTCGATTTCCTTCGTTGATACATCTCTGTCTAAGCCTTCTGAAGCAATCTTGGCTGTCTGACGGACTGCGTCTTCTCTCTGCATCTTACTCCTATAGCGCAGCACACTGGCAGATTGTCTGCCCTTTTCAAATGCATCAACGAAGTCATCAGCCAGATCTTTTGGATCATGATCCTCGTCGTATGTCTTTTCCAATTCGTACTGCTCTTCCGCAACCTCTTCCAAGTTCTGTTCAGACATCGGATTGCTCTCAAGCAATCTCTCCTGTCTTGCATTATATCCATCAGACCCCGGAGCCAGTGATAACTGTTCCTTAGTGTCATTAGTCCAGTTATCTGTATTATTATTGTGATACACAGCCTGACGTTTGTTCCTATGTTTTGCCATGATTTCTATCCTCCTTAAATACCTGAAACACCAAACGATGATTCTGTCTCAGGTGTTGTTTCATCAAATGTCAAATCAGAAAGCTCCAGCAAACGATTTGAATGTAAACTGCTGTATCCGTCTCTGTTACTCTGATGCTCATGATAACCCTGCTCGACGTTAGCCACAGTATGTGCTAAAACCTTGTACTGATCCGCAGGAGACAAATCCTCAAAGTAATGACTCTGAATATTATTCAGTAATGTCTCTGCATCTGTCGGATATGACTTATCCGTCTTATGCCTATCATTGCCATACTTCTCCAAAGCAGTCTGCATGCGAATATATTCTTCAGATGAAGGATCAAATTTACGACGTGCATTGTTACGCATCGCATTCGGATCATATCCCATCTTTGTAACAACTTTTGCCAAAACAACAGAATCAAATTCTTCAGCAAAGTCCTCTGCATAGCTCTCAAATTGTTTAGATGCTCTGCTTATCTTAAGCGCAGCTGCATACTCTTTATCCACGGATACCAATTTTCCATCGCTATCCTTAATACCGTCTGTCTTGACGATAACTTCGGCACGCTTCAGATACTCTTTCTCGTTCTTCTCAATTTCATCAAGAAGCTGCTTACGATCCTTATCTCCGCCGGTGAACATCGGACTTGATACATATGCTCTCATCTCATCGAAACTACGAGCACGCTGTAACAACTGCCCTCTGAGACCTCTATCATTGTCATCACCGGTCTCTTCAAAATTACCAAGTTTCATTGGCATTCTTACATGGAATGCGCCATTTGTGGTCAAATCAGAACCACCATACCATTCATGCTCGTCGGTACGAATGAACTGTCCGGACCATCTCTGTGTCTCGTCAATGGCCTTGCGATCCAACTGGACGCCGAATGTATCCCATGTCTCTGCAAACATCGTTGCATATTTCGGATTCTGCTCCATTTTCAAGCTGACAAGATAACGCTCCTCAGCCGCCACTACCGACATATCATAACCACCGTTTTTGCTAATAGCTTCCAGATGCTTCATTGCCTTAGAATACTGGTCTGTAAATTCTTTGCGACGATATTCATCATTCGTGGATCTCAAATCAGAATAATACTGTTCCATGAAGTTGACCTTCAACGCAGCAACCTGCCTTGGCGTCAAATACATAGAATCTATGTCATGCACCTCTTGATGTGCGTCGATCGTTTGCGCGAGTTTCGTGCCGCCGGCAGCTGATAAAGTCCTGTCAACACTCTTGAGAACAGTATTACCTAACAATTTGCCTAAGACAGGATGCTCAAGTGAGAGATCTGCAACCATCGGAGCAATGGTGTTTCTGAAATTATAATACATACGTGATGAGTCCATATCCATATTAGGATTCAATGTACGTACGATGTTATATGACGTCATGCACTGCAGAATGGATCCAAGATCAATGCCTCTCTCAAGAGGAGCAATGACACCCATTAACATTGTCATGGTGTATGTATCATTGTACTGCTTCAAGTTCTTTGCAGCACCATCAGAATCCAACGCATTATATTTGAGTTCTTCATTAGCCCATTCACTGTACTTTGCTATTGCAGACCTCTGAAGAGATTCCAGTTCCTTATAGGCATTTCTCTTATCGACACCAACACGTGTATTGTAGCCGTTGCCTGCCACTTTATAACCGGAATCACGGCTGGCCTGGAGCAATGCTTCCTTACGAGCCTTCTGATGACTCTGTTCTGATACTTCATCTTCAGTATCTGAAGCACCCTGCTGTTTATTGAATTTACCACGCTGTTTATCTGCCATCACAATCTACCTCACATTGTCATTTCAGAACTTCCCTGATATTCTGTACCGGGGATATAACCTACGGCATTGGCTGCCATTACTGCACGAACATCACTTCCGGCATTCGCCTGAGCAACACCCTTCATTGTCTGTGCACGCAAAGCCTCGCTGATACCCTGTTTAGATGTTCTGAATATAGTCTGGAACTTCTGAGACAAAGACATCGGCTTCTGAAGATTAGGCCACTTCTTTGCCATCTTTTCCAGCTGCTTCTTTCTTTCCTTCATCTGATCTTCCAAAAGGATCTCTTCCACGGATCTACCACCCTGACCGCTGGTTTTGGAACTGTTATATGCTTCCTGCAGTCTCTCGAAATCCTTCGAAGTCTTTGCATATTTCTTATTACGATGATGCTGTGTGATAGTATTGATAGCGCCAATAGCTACCACGAACTTCATCATCTTGCCCATATGCTGTGCTGAATCACGCTCTGCTGCGCTCAAAGTATTGTTCTGAGAATCTGTTCCCGTAACGCTACTCACTGCTGATTTCTGCTTCTTATCAGGCTTTGTTGTATCAATTGACTCCATACCGAGAGGTTTAGACTGATCTGCCAAATCCTCTAACCTTGTTGTTTCTTTTTTATTTCCAGACATGACAATTCCTCCTTGCCAAATTAGTGCATAATTCTACTTCACATATTATATATAATATATAGAAAACTTGTCAAGTACCTGATTGAAAAATACCTGATCATTTTATTAAGAACGTTGCTACAACAAGTGTACCAACATCCCTACTAAAAACGGCAACCCGTTGGGATTGCCGTCAAACACGTGATATTCATAGAAAATGGTGAAATGCTACCGCAAATACAAATGCTACTAAAAACAAAATGATTCCGCCCCGGACATAATTTTTGATATCCTGTGGACTCATAGACATGTGATCCGCAACAGAAATTAGAAGATAAATAAGTCCTGCTCGTTGCCATAGCAACAGGTCAGGTCTTCGCAAAAGGAACAAAAACAATGCTATGAATCCACAGCCTGTTACTGTTGGTGCACAGCTGACAAACGCCAACTGGAATGATCGTTTGAACACACCGCCCCTTGTCTGGAAGTTAACATATCCAAGCGTATCCTTGGAAAACAACGTAAAACAGCGTATTTTCGTCACTTTTGCTCCAGATAAAAACGCAAAAAATGCATGTGATAATTCATGTATGACTGTCCCTGCAAACAATAGTCTGTTACATATAAACACAGCGACCTTGTTGCCGAAAACTTTGGCTAAACCTCTCATCTGCAAAATCTCAAGATAATTCACAAGGAAACCTATCACGACAACCGAAAGCATACAGATGAGCACAAAAATCAGGCTGGCAACACATTCATATCGCCAGCCTGTTAAACCCAGTTTCTGTACAAAAGTGTCAATTGTTTGCGATAATGTCATCCGTGCATCAAACTCCCAAATGAAAAGTTACTGATCGTGTCCCACGCATTTATACAGATGTATTGTATCGTCGCATTGATGCTGAGCAATATATCGCACAACGGCGTTCCTACGCACGTTTGCGCAATTGCTGTCAACACATCAAATTTGAAAATTATACTCAAGGGGATGAAATCATTAACGTGTGTAAGACTCAGAAAATACCCTACCTGAATCAATAAGATCACCGCGCAACTCCATCCGGCAAATTTCAAAGCCTTTCTGTAAAGATTCCATGCGATGAATGCGATGAGAAAAATCAAAATCCAACCTTCAATACTGTCAGTTGATATCGGATGGGCATTCAGCAAATCCTGCAAATATTGTTTTATTCCATCAATGGATACATCAGGTGTTTGCATAAAGGTTCGTTCCTTTCTAAAGATTGTCCCACGTAATCCATTATACTAAAATTGCATTGATTTTTCAATAGATAAGTTATATT
>Ga0247610_10007680_pt1 | contig 11025 bp, 20 predicted proteins | sample 174DNAGHGhighgp2_FD_193483 | JGI IMG/M metagenome (GOLD analysis project Ga0247610, IMG submission 193483) | Sheep rumen microbial communities from Palmerston North, Manawatu-Wanganui, New Zealand - 1742 DNA GHGhigh gp2 | ecosystem: Host-associated > Mammals > Digestive system > Stomach > Rumen...
TAAAGAAAAAAATATATATCAATCAACAAAAAATTATTATGTGAAAGGTGAAAATTACAATGAATACTGTGAAACTTACTAAGAAAGATTATTTCAATGGCATTATGGCAGTCCTGAATGGCGGCGGCACTAATATTCCCGTAGCAGATATGGTTGCTTTCTGTGAGAAGGAGATTACCGCTCTTGATACTCGTGCTGCTAAGGCTAAGGAGCGCGCTGCTGCTAAGCGTGCTGAGGGCGATGACCTCATGGATGCTGTTCTCAATGTCCTCACTGATGATCCCATGACTCGCACCGAAGTTTTCGACCGCCTTGGCGATCCTGAGACCTCTGTGGCTAAGGTTGGCTATCGTCTTACTGCTCTTGTTGCGGCTGGTAAGGCTGTGAAGAGCGAAGTAGTTGCTGACGGCACTGATGGCAAGAGCCACAAGTATGCGGCTTATTCCCTTGCCTAATCTAATTTGAATAACACAAAGACCTGTCTTTATGGCAGGTCTTTTTTTTGAAAGTGCAAACGCATGGGCTCTTCCGGCCGCACACCATCCCGCGCACTCGTCGCACCAAAATAAAAAATGCTTTTGGAAATTTTTGGTATAATTGATTAGAAATTGACATATCTTAAAAAAAATGTTATAATATTTATATGAAAGTAGGTGTATTTTATTGAAATATTGTTTGTCTGCTAGATAGAGTAAAGAATATTTGAAAAAGGCTGATGAAATCTTCGTTGATTGGAGAGATAATGAAGCTATTATTGATTTAATGGAAATAAATCCAGAAGCATCATATGTATTATGGATTTATAATGAACTTACAGATGATGAATGGGATAAAGTTTATCAATATTATATTATGACACAAAAGAAATTTAAAGTGTGTCTTGGAAATATGAATATTGAACCATGCCGTAAACGCAATATTCCTTTTTATTTTGAGTATCCCGTTCAATATGGGTATGAGGCAGAAGCTCTTATTTATGGAGTAGGGGTATGTGCTATTCGTATTACTGGTGAATTAGCTCATAATTTAGATTTTGTAGATTCATTTCCAGTAGAAACAAGAGTTTGTCCATATAAAACATATGCTCCTTGGAATTATAAGCCTATCGTTGGTGGGTGGTTTAGACCAGAAGACTTAAATGATATTACAGCTATTGATGTATGTGAAATTATAAATGTAGATAATCGTCGAGGCCAAGCACTATATCGTATTTATGCTGAAAATCATGAGTGGCCTGGTGAATTATATATGTTAGTAGATGATATACAAGATAAAACTATTTATAATCGTATGATACCACCCGAATTCCAAGAGAGAAGAAGTAATTGCCGTATGCGATGCCGTAGTGGCGGACATTGCCATTATTGTGAAACTATTACATATTTAGCAAATCCTGATATAATTAGACCGATAAAGGAAAAAATTAATAATGTTTAGAGAGATATTACAGAAGACACAAACTGAATTATATGATTATTTGATTGACAAATTAAAAGAAAAAGGTTATAATAATATCATAACAACAGCAGGAAAATATGAATTTATTGCTGCAAAAGGGACTATACCTATTGTGCTTGTCGCGCATCTTGATACAGTATTCAAGGAAGGTAATCGCAGTCAAATGTTGATTTATCATGATTCTGAACAAGGTGTTTGGTGGTCACCTAATGGACTTGGAGCCGATGATCGTGCTGGTGTTTATATGATACTTCAAATTCTTGAACAAACTAAATTGCGTCCTCATATCCTATTCACAACTGATGAAGAAAGTAAAGCAACGGGAGCAAGTGCCGTATGTGGTAAAAAGCAAGAGTTATTTGGTGATATTTCGTATATTATCGAGCTCGATCGTCAAGGTTATAGAGAATGTGTTTTCTATGAGTGCGATAATCCAGAATTTGAGAAATTTATTGAAGGCTTTGGCTTTACTACACAATCAGGCACATTTACAGATATAAGTATCATATGTCCAGATTGGGAAGTTGCAGGTGTAAATCTATCTGTTGGATATATTTATGAACACAGTAGAATTGAGCATTTTTATGAGGCCATGTGGAAAGACACATATAAAAAAGTTGTAAAAATGCTTGAAACAAAATGCGATAGGGTTTGGAAATATATCCCAAAAGAATATGATACTCATAGTGATATATATGAAAAATTAATGAAAATTTATAATAATTCACAAAAGGAGAAAAAAAATAATGGCAAAGGGAGCAAATGCCAAAATAGTGGTGGAAAATAAAATTAGAGAAGCATTTGGTGCAGATTTTGTTGGTACTGTCGATAAAAAGATTTATGTATGGGCCGATGACGGTGGAGAAAAAGTGCAGATTTGTATTTCTATGACCTGCCCTAAAGTTCCAGTTGGTGTTGGTGGCGAAAATGGTGGTATTGATTTTGAAAATATGCCTGATGTTGCTACTGTCGGCACAGATTTTAAGCCAGCAGAAATTACAAGTGAAGAAACTGAAAATATTAAGAAATTGCTCGCTGAATTAGGTTTATAATAAAAAGACCGCGTATATGCGGTCTTTTTAATTTTTTTATAGGCAAATCAAATTAGATTAATCTAACTATATGAAAATTTATATTTTATTAGAAGAGAATTTGACTTTTCCAAAAAAATATTATATAATAAAATATAAGGAAAGGAGCGATTTAAATGGCTGTTGAACAAATTTTAAAGAGTTGGTTACGATAGAAATATACTGATAATAACACTTTAAAAGACAGGTATAAATAGGAGGATCCTGTTAATTCAGGAGATACTCTTGTTGTGCCAGACACAAGTAATTCATTAGCAGATGACGTAGATATTAATACTTTAGTAACTTCTTTAAGAAAAATGTAGGGTAATGTATATTTACGACATTCATCTTTATGGGATAGTGTAGATGTTTCAAATGTAACAGAAGGCGCATTAATCCTTTAGAATAAAAAATCAGATGTTGACGATTTAGTGACTGATTTATTAGCAATGTGTGCTAATTATTCAAAAACCTTATGTGCTGTTTATTCAAATAATCCAGTTGCTAATTTTACTCGTTTTGATACTAATGCTAGATTTAGTCAAAATAGTGGGAATGCTTCTTTTGGATTTAATCATAGTAATTTAAAATTTACTTTTAATAGAACAAATTCATCAAATGGATTTAATAGTACAAATGGTAGATGTACACAAAATTCAGCTAGATGTTCTAAGGTGTCAGGACGTGTAACTTATACAAAACAATTAAGTAATATTTCTTTTACTCAAAATAGTGGGAATTCTTCTAATGGAAATAATACAAATAAAGTTAGTGGCGGAGGATTCTTTTAGGATAATGATAGTACTAGCTTTGGATTTTTTTCTAGTAATGTTTCAAGTTTTAGTCAAAATAGTACTAATTTAATAAGTTTTACACAATGTTCTACTAATTTTTCTTAGCGTTTTAATCAATCATTTATTGTAAAAAGTGATGGAAGTACTATTGACTATGTTAATCTTGTAGATTAATTATATATAAGGAGAAAAAGGTATTATGTCAAATATAAAAAATCGTAAAGCTTGTGTTTTATATTTAACAGCAACATGTAATTTAAATTGTGTATATTGCTATATAGATAAATCACCAGCATTGCAAAAAATTGATAATTTATTAGATGAATGTTATAAAACAAATTATTTTGTTGATTTTATAAAAGAATTATTTCCTAATCCAAATCAATTAACTAATTTGGAATTTTGGGGAGGAGAACCGTCTTTTGGGATACCAAGAGCTATTCCAACTATTAAAAAATTAATAGAATATTATCCTAATTTAAATCATTTTATGATGTCAACAAATTTAACATTACCAAATGTAAATGATTATATTTTTCAATTTATTAATACTTTAGGAGAATATTCACAAAGAGAAATGCACTTTGATTTACAGTTATCTATTGATGGACCAACTGAAATTAATGATCGTAATCGTGGGAAAGGTACTACAAAAAAATTTGCAACTAATTTTGCAAAATTAGTATCTTCAATTGATGAAGTTTTAGATAATAATCCAAATGTATATATTGATGCACATGTAAAAGCAACATTAGATGATGCAGCTATTGCTGAATTATAGACCAAAGAAGCAATTCTTGATTATTATCGATTTTTTGATGAATTTTAGAAAGCTTCTGACAGAGGGGCTCATTGTCAAAGATGGTATTTTGGGACTCCTACCCCAAATACCGCTGTTCCTTCTCCTCACACAAAAGAGAGTGGAATTAAATTTGCTAATTTTTGTAAAATAGTATCTGAAATTATGCAAGATTAGGAACATGGTATTTTTGAATTAGAATATCCAAGAAATATTATGATGTTTGAAGATCCTCATCCAGAAGAATAGCATTTTATGAATAGTCTTTGTGATGGATGTTTAACTTGTGGTACTGGTAATTTAATTTTAGGAGTATTACCAAATAGATTAATTTCAGTATGTCATGATGGATTTACTCATTTAATTAAAGAATATAAAGATTATGTTAAACAACATATCGAAATACAACAAGAAAATTATCGTGTTACTGATTTAACTATTTTTATAAATAGTGGTTCTGATACAAATAAATACTTATATCATCCAGAAGAATATGAAATATATGAAAATATAGTAAATTGTTATAATACATAGGCAAAATTTTAGATTGGAGAATATAGCACTCTTATTAGACTATGTGCGAAATTAGGTCAAATAGATAAAAAATATATGGATGAAAAACTTGCTATAGAAGCTGCTCATTTTATTTTTATTCGTACTTCAAGTTGTTTAAGGGATAATTTAGATTTAACGGGTAGTAGATATTTAATTTAGATAGGTTTTATCCGTTTATTTTTAAATGGAGCAAAGGAGTATATTGAAAAATGGGATTAACATTTCAAGAAGAAAATAATGAATTATTAAAAGAAATTCTTAAAACTTTAGCTAATGAATGGACAGGACAAAATAAAGATAATAGGTTTTTAGAATTATATATTACAGCAGATTGCAATTAGCAATGTGATTATTGTTATTTAATAAAATATGGTGATTAGATTTATCCTAAAGAAATAAGAAAACCTGAGCAAATTTTAAATAATTTAAAAATATTATTAGATTATTTTTTAAAAAATAATTTAAGTCCGTATAGAATAGACTTATTTTCTGGAGAAATTTTAGGAACTAAATTAGGTAATGATGTTCTAGATATTTTATTAGAATATATACAAAAAGGTTTAGAAATAAGAAGTATTTGTATTCCTTCTAATATGTCTTTTTGTTTAACAGAAAAAACTATGCTAGTTATAGATGATTATATTCGACGTTTTTCTAATTTTGATTGTAATATTACAATTTCTTGTTCTATGGATGGATTAATTGTAGATAAAATGATGCGTCCATTCGTAACAAATACAGATAAATTAAAAACAGCTGAATATTATAATAGAATTATTAGTTTTTGTAGTAGACATAATTTTGGATATCATCCAATGATTGCAGCAAAATCATTAAAATATCAAAAAGAGAATTATAAAACTTGGTTAAAAATTTTACATTTAACTTTTCCAGCAGAAGAAGATTTTAAAAAAAATTATGGGCATGTAATGCAATTAGTTGTCCGCAATAATGATTGGACTGATGATTATATTAAACAATATATTGATTGGTTAAATTTTTTAATTGATACAGATAAGAAAGAATATTTTGATAATAGTAATAAAAAAATGTTAGATAGTATTTATACTTCAAAATCAGAAGAATATACTGAAATAACATATATGCCATATTAGTTAGGAGAATATCCTTTTTTATCTTGTAGTATGGGAAGAATGATATGTGTACGATTAGGAGATTTAGCTATTTGTCCTTGTCATAGAACTTCATATGATAAATATTTATTAGGTAAATTTGAAGTGAAGGATAATCAAATTATTGGAATAAAAGCAAATAATGTTTAGTTAGCTAGTGCAATTTATTTAACAAGCAGTTTAATAAAACCAAAATGTGGTGAATGTCCTATTGCTAGATTGTGTATAAAAGGATGTCTTGGTTGCCAATATGAAAATACAAATGAAATTTTTTATCCTGTAGAAAGTGTTTGTAATTTAATTAAAGTCACTTAGTTATTTTTAAATATAAAATTTAGTAAAATGATAGAATAGGATAATCTTAATATTTCTGATTATGATATTCTATTAATATTAGAACAAAATATTCAAAATATGTTACAAAGAGAGGATTTTTCAGAATGGATAACATATATACAAAATCTTGTTTAAAAGATTTTTTAAATAAAACTTATTTTAAAAATTTAGATAATAAAGAAATTACTGATTTTTTATCTAAATTAATTACTGATACGAATAATCATTTTAATAATAATGAAAATAATTATTTACTTATGTTAATAATAACTTGTATTAATAAAACTAATTTAACTTATCAAAATAAAATGTTAATTAATGAAATTATTAATACTTTATTATTAGATCAGTTAGAACAAAAAATAGAATATGAAAATAAAGAAGAAAAAAATGAAGAAAAAATAAATCTTGAAAATTTAGATTTAGATGATAAAGAAGCTGTAAAAAAATATTTTTTACAAGAAAATAAACATCTTGAAAATCATGGTAATTTCCCTTATCCTCAAAAAGGTAAAACATCTGTTATTATTAGTGGAGACAATATGACAATTCCTGGTGTTAGATATACTATTAATTATATTATAGATTATAAGGGTGACATTCTTGGAATTCAAGGTTATCCAAAGAAAGAATTAACTCAAGCAGGATATGAAACAATATATACAGATTTGATGAATAGTATTTTTTAGGATGATAAAAGTGAATAATTTTATTTTACCAAATGCTTATTTTTATTCTCAATTAAATAATTGTTTAGTTTAGTCTTTTAAAATAAATACAAAATTATTTAAAGATAAAATAAATTTTATTGGAGAAAATGCTAATTTGCCATTTAGTATTTGGAATGGTGGAACATTAATTAATGATAAATTTTTAAATAAAAATGAAATTGAAAAATTATATGAATTAGAAACTTTACCATTAATTATAGATTGTAGTAATATATTTATTTCTGCTTCTGATATTTTTAATTTAAAAGAAAATATTTTTTTAAATAAATATCATACAGGTTTGAATTATATTATTATTAGTGATCCAAATTTTTTAATATTATTAAAAAATAAATATCCTTATTATTCTTTTATTTTATCTCCTTATTTTCCTCAAGAAAATATAACAAATGAATTAATAGATAAATGTACTTTTATTATGAATTATTATAATAATATAAATAGTAATATTCCAAAAAATAAATTATTAATTATTCTCCCAATTAATGAAATTTGTTATATGTGTAAAAAATTTCTTTATTGTTCTAAGGAAGAATAGGAAAATATTTATAATTTTAAAACAATTAGTCAATTTAGAGGATGTATAGAAAATCAACCTTATACTTTACAAATTTTAAATTATAATATTTTTAATGAAAAAGGTTATACAAATTTTATTTTTGATGAAAGAGCTTTTCCTTTAAGGGATTAGATATTAATGGCACATTTTTATGCTGATTTTTTTGGAATTTAGGGACATAATCAAGAAGTATTTAGTCTTTTAACGGAGGCAATACAATTATGATCTATTTTGCTTTACCAGGATTATATGAACATTTTGGAGTAAATCAAGCATTAATTGAATTGAAAAAAATTAGTCCAGAATTTTTCTTAGAATGGGATTTTGGCGCAATATATGGTAATTTTTAGTTTTGTATTTGGGATGGAGGACGTATTTTTGGAAATTATTAGCAAACTTCTTTTGAATAGATAAATTTTGTTTTTAATTTTTTAAAATATAATCAAATTCCTTTACGAATGATATTTACTAATCCTGTGATCACAGAAGAATTTTACTATGACCATTTTTGTAATTTGGTAACCGCTATTTGTGAAAATGAAAAAAATGAATTAGTTGTTAATTCAGAAGGATTAGAAAATTATTTACGAACCAATTATCCAAAATATAATTTTATTTCTTCTACAACAAAATGTAAATCTAATCCAGATGATAGTTTTAAAGAATTTAGTAAAAACTATAAGTATGTTTGTTTAGATTATAATTTAAATCGTAATGAAAAATATTTACAATCTTTTCCAAATAAATTAAAACCAAAAATAGAATTATTAGTAAATGCAATTTGTCCTCCTGGATGTCCAAATCGATCAAAACATTATGTTGCAAATGGATTATCTATGTTAAATTATGGAGGAGAATATGGTATTGATTGTAAAATTACTACTAGTAATTTACATCCTAATACTTTTGCATATAAAAATAATTTATATCCAGAAGAGTTATATGGGCATTATTCTCAGGATTTAGGAATTACATATTTTAAATTAGAAGGTAGAACTTTTAATGATTTAGATGTAATTTTAAATTATGCTAGATATTTAGTAAAACCTGAATATTAGTATGAATTTATTTCAAAAATATTTGATATGTGTTAGAAAAATAATGAAGAATTTAATAAATTACGACAATTAATATGAAAGGTTTTTTAATATGAAAAAAATTATGTATAATATTATAGGATTAGTTGTGGCATTTGGACCAATTATCTTACACCTAAATCTTACAATTCAATTACTTTGTATTTTTGCAGCATCAATCTTTTTGTGGATTAGTAGTTCAATTGAGTTTGGTAGTTTAGTTTGTTTATCAAGTTTATTTTTCTTACCAGAAGTAACAGCAAATATGATTTTCCAAAACTCATTTGGTAATTCAACTATTATGTTCCTTCTGTTTAGCATGTTGTTGACATATGGTTTAGCACAAAGTGGAGTATTAACAAATATTGCAGGATTCTTTATTGATAATCCAAGAGCAAAGAAAAATCAAAGAGTATTTCTTGCGTTTTATCTATTATCAGAATTAATCATTGGTAGCTTTATTGCACCAACCACATTATTTATTCTCTATTTTGGAATTGCAAATCAAATCTTCCTTTTGCTTAATTTAGAAAAAGGTGATCCATTTGCAAAGAGAATTATGGTTGGCACAGGATTATTCGCAAGCATCTCATGCGCTTGGACCCCTATCGCGCATACCTTCCCATTAATGGCATTAGGATATTATGAAACATTAACAGAAACTACAATTAGTTATGCTGCATATATGAAATATAGTATCCCAGTTGGTGCTATTATTGCAATCATTACTTATTTGTTGTTAATATATAAATTACCCAAAGAGCCTATCAATGTATCGGATAATTTTGTAAAAGTTGTCGGATGGAATAAACAAAATATTGCTGCTGTAGTTATATTTATTGGAGTAGTTCTTTGCTGGGTACTGCCTGGACTTAATATATTAAAAGTATTAAATACATATGGCAATGTCCTTCCTGCAATTATTGGCTGTATTCTTCTTGTATTGATTAATTCTTTGAATGTAAAAGAAGGACTTACAAAAGGAGTTGCTTGGAGTGCACTCTTACTGTGTGCCGCTACATTAACTCTTGGTGCAGTATTAAAGATGGATCAGTTTGGCATTATTCCAATGATTACTGGTGCACTTGAAGGACATATGAGTATTATCTTGATTATTGTCTTTACTGTATTTCTTACTAATTTAATCTCAAATATTGTAACTACTACTGTATCATTTAATATTTTTGTTCCTGCTATTGTTGCAGCCGGTACTCTTAACCCTGTGCTTGCTACAATTATTATTGGATTTGGTGCTTCACTTGCATATGCATTACCAAGTTCAATCGCACATATTGCATTAACTGCTTCTTCTGGTTATGCAGAAACAAAAGATATGGTTAAATATGGTGGAATTATAATGATAATTAGTATGATTATCATGTGTGTTTTTGGAGTTGTTTATGGATAAAATTACAGAACATAGAAATGCTATTGATACCATTGATAAAGAAATTGTTGCTTATTTGAATGATAGATTTTATCATTGTATAGAAATAGGGAAAGAAAAGAAAAACCTTGGAATACCAAGTGTTTATGATCCACAACGAGAAGAAATTATCATAAATAATTTATCTAATAGAGAAAATTATGAGGGTATGATAAAGGCAATTTGGCCTTATATAATGGATTTTTCAAAACATCTACAAGAACAGGATTAAGCAATCCTGTTCTTTTTTTTTATTGACTTTTAATAAAAAAAATGGTAAAATATTTATAGAAAATATGAAAGGAGCCATTTTGTAATGAGCAACTACGATTTCTTAATTAAATATTTATCGCCTGTATGTTATATCCATTCGCCTGTTTATTATGAAGATGGCACTTTTTCTGTTATGGTAGAAGATGCTGAAGGATGGAATGGAACTTCTAATATTTTCTTTGATAAAGAAGGGAATGTGATTGACCGTGCTTAAGTGTCCTTTTTGCGGGAAAGAACTTGAAATTATAAAGTGTATAGATTGGGATAATCTTACTAATATATTTTATCCCCTTTGTTTTAATTGTAAATGGACTACTCATTCTTGTTTTGATACAGAAGAAGATGCGATTGAATGGGTAAAATTATTTACTGATGGGTTGGTGGAATAATTATGCTTGAAGGATTATATAAGCCTTTTCTCCATTGGGGAGATAAAGGTGGCGTTTGGATGATTTCTGATACTCATTTTGGAGAAGATGACCTCAAAAAGGCTTATCCTCATCGCCCTGATGATGAAACCCTGCTAAAACAGATTAACCAGAAGGTTGGTAAAACTGGAACGCTTATTCATATTGGTGATGTAGGTGATATTGAATATGCCAAGAGATTGAAAGGTTATAAAATTCTCATTTGCGGTAACCATGATGCTGGACCTGAGAAGTATGAAGGCATCTTTGATGAAGTCTATGCCGGGCCTTTGCTCATCTCTCCTAAGTTGATGCTTTGTCATGAACCTATTGATTATCCTTATGCTTATCTTATTCATGGTCATAACCATAGTGGTGCTTGGTGTGAATATGGTAAGATGAACG
>Ga0247610_10007681_pt1 | contig 11024 bp, 7 predicted proteins | sample 174DNAGHGhighgp2_FD_193483 | JGI IMG/M metagenome (GOLD analysis project Ga0247610, IMG submission 193483) | Sheep rumen microbial communities from Palmerston North, Manawatu-Wanganui, New Zealand - 1742 DNA GHGhigh gp2 | ecosystem: Host-associated > Mammals > Digestive system > Stomach > Rumen ...
CAAGAACTTGTTCCACTCATCGTGGATCGTAGCCATAGTCTATGCCATCGCCTTTGCCCTGATGATGGGCAACCTGGTGAACAATGTTGTGCCCATCCAGGCCTCCGTAAAACTATTTGGCCCCAATATCGTGGCAGACAACCCAGAGGTGGTCTCCACTTCGCTGCTCACCATTTGCACCATGCTTTTCTTCGCCCTTGCTGCCATACTGCTTGCAGCACAGGGGTTCCGAGCTTTCAACGAGCACAAGGAGACCGAAACCATCAGCCGGCCCAAACACTGGTACGGCCGTTTCTGCCTGCGCCAGTTTGTGAAGATGCTGCCCGTGGCCTTCTGGATGGCTGTGCTCTCCGTCATTGTCTATGCACTGTTCGCAGCTGTGGTCTACGCCATCTTCTCGCTCGGCGTCGTGGGCAACATCTGGAAGTCGATAGCCTCGATATGCCTGTTGGGCCTGCTGGCAATCATCGTCGTAGCACTGCTCGTGCCACTTGCCTATACAGTGATGCGCGCACTGCTGGGCACGGCCAGCGCTACAAGCGCCAAGGGGGAAAACAGCCCGCTGCTGTTGCCGCCAGTGAAAGGCTATGCCAGCGGCATGAGACACTGGGGGCTGCTCTTCGCAACCATTTTTGTGGTATACATCTTCACCGAACTGCTCACGCTGATATGCGAACTGCCAGCCGTCATCATGGCGGTGGCCAACACCGAGGCCTACACCGGACTGGCACTGGGCGACCCACTGGGTATGCCCGACAACATAGTGCCGCTGACTTACGCCATCTTCATACTTGCCGGGTTCATACAGGCCTACGTACACCTGTCGACACTCTTCCCCATGTACTACGCCTACGGCTCCATAGAGCAACAGAATATAGAGCGGCAGAAGATTGGATGAGCCTCCCCTACCCCACGGCATAGCCGGACATCACACTGAACACAACACCATCTAAACAGAATGAAAAGAATACTATTTATAGACCGTGACGGCACCCTGGTAGAAGAGCCACACGACGAGCAGGTCGACGCCCTGGAGAAGATACGCTTCAAACCTGGAGTTTTCCGCTGGCTGGGCTTCTTGCGCGAAAAGACCGATTTCCTGTTCGTCATGGTGAGCAACCAGGACGGGCTGGGCACACCGCTGTTTCCCGAAGACACATTCTGGCCTGCCCACAACTTCATACTCGAGGCGCTGAAGGGTGAGGGCATTACCTTCGACGACATACTGATAGACCCTCATTTCCCAGAAGACGACGCACCTACACGCAAGCCACAGACGGGTCTGGTGGAGAAATATATGAACGACCCGGAGTATGACATAGCCAACAGCTACGTCATTGGCGACCGCGACACCGACGCCCGCTTTGCTGCAAACATTGGCTGCCGCTCGCTTATCCTGGGCACACCAGAGAGCCCGGCTCTCACCTGGCAACAGGTGGCCGAGACCATCTTCGCCGGAGAGCGCACGGCAGAGGTGAGACGCACCACAAAGGAGACCGACATACATGTGCGGCTGACACTTGACGGCAGCGGCAAGGCAGACATCTCTACCGGCCTCGGATTCTTCGACCACATGCTGGAACAGATAGCCCGTCACGGGCAGATAGACCTCACGGTGCACACGAAAGGCGACCTGCACGTGGACGAGCACCACACCATAGAGGACACCGCACTGGCACTGGGCGACTGTCTGCTGCAGGCACTTGGGTCGAAGCGCGGCATAGAGCGCTACGGATTCTCGCTGCCCATGGACGACTGCCATGCCCATGTGTGCCTGGACTTCGGCGGACGTCCATGGCTGGTCTGGAAGACAGAGTTTCACCGCGAACGTGTGGGTGACGTGCCGACAGAGATGTTTTTCCATTTCTTCAAGAGCCTGAGTGACGCAGCTCGCATGAACCTCTACATAGAGGCGCAGGGCGACAACGAGCACCACAAGGCGGAAGCCATCTTCAAAGCACTGGCACGAGCACTGAGGGCTGCCGTAAGACGCGACATCTACCACTACGAGCTGCCATCAACAAAAGGAATGTTGTAAATTAATAATTAAGAATTAAAAATTATGATTAGTTCTGCTCGCTGGGCAAATTGCCAACAGTGCACTCAGAGCTAATCATAATTCTTAATTCTTATTATTCCAATTTCTTTCCACAAAAAACAAACCGTTTGCAACCAAATTCGTGGTTTATTAATCTTCGCTCATGTCGGCCACCATCTTACGGTACTGGGTGAACATTCGCTGGCGGGAGATATAGCCACGCAGATGGGCATCGCGGTCGAGCACTGGCAACCAGTCGGCATGGGTGTCGTCGAAGGTACGCATCACCTGCACCATGGTCTGGTCGTCACGCAGCGTGGCCAGAGGCTCCTGCATGAGCTGCTTGGCCGTGAAATGATGGTACAGCTCTATGCGGAACATGATGTTGCGTATCTTCTTTATGTCTATCTCACCAAGCAGTGAGCCGGCTGGGTCGAGCACAGGGATGACGCTATAGCGCGAACGGCTTATCTTGCGCACTATCTCGCCAAGCTCAGTGTCGGGGCCAACAGGCATGTAGTCGCGCTCGATGACCGAATCGAGCAGCATGAGCGTGAGCACGGCATGGTCGGTGTTGTGGGTGATGAGCTTGCCCTGCTTTGCCAGCCGCGAGCTGTAGATGCTATGAGGCTCGAAGAGTATGATGGTGAGGTAGCTGCATGTGGAGACAATCATCAGCGGCAGGAACAGACGGTACCCGCCTGTGAGCTCGGCAATGAGGAAGATGCCCGTGAGCGGTGCGTGCATGACACCAGACATGACACCCGCCATCCCCATCAGGGCAAAGTTCTTTTCAGGCACATAGACACCCACATTGTGAATGTTCCACAGGTGCGAGAAAAGGAAACCGCTGAAACAGCCTATGAAGAGCGAGGGCGCAAACGTACCGCCACAGCCTCCGCCGCCATTGGTGGCAGAGGTGGCAAAGACCTTGGTAAGAAGCACCAACCCCACGTAGGGCACCAGCATACCCACCTCGCCAGAGAAAAGCGAATTGTTGAGCAGAGGCTCCCAGTCGGCCTCGTTGTTGCCGTTGAGCAGCAGGTTTATGGCCCCATAGCCTTCACCGTAGAGCGAGGGGAAGAGGTAGATGAGCAGGCTCAACATGGCTCCGCCGATGACCAGTTTCACATGGGGCTTGTTCTTGAATCGGGCGAACATATCCTCACACCAGCCCATGGCACGTATGAAATAGAGGCTCACCAAACCGCAAAAGACTCCGAGCAGTATACAGGCAGGTATGCGCTCCACCGTCCACTGGTTGTCCAGATGGAATGTGAAGAGCGCCGAGTCACCACTAAGAATATATGTGAAACACGTCGCTGTGACGCATGACACGAGTATTGGCATGAGCGACGCCATGGTCAGATCGATCATGAGCACCTCGATGGTGAACACCAGTCCCGCTATGGGCGCCTTGAAGATGCCGGCAATGGCACCTGCCGCACCACAGCCCATGAGCAACATGAGGGTGTGGCTGTCCATCTTGAAGACCTTGCCCAGATTGGAGCCTATGGCCGAACCGGTGAGCACTATAGGCGCCTCGGCTCCCACAGAGCCACCAAAACCGATGGTTATGGCCGAGGCTATGACGCTCGACCACGTGTTGTGTACTTTCAGCCGCGAACGGTTCTGGCTGATAGCATAAAGTATGCGGGTGATGCCATGGGAGATGTCGTCTTTCACCACATAGCGCACAAAAAGATATGTGAGGTATATTCCGACAACGGGGTAGACCAGATAGAGCCAGTTTGACGAAGTGGCATCAAACGAGCTGGTAAGCAGTGCCACTATCTGGTTGATGATCCAGTGCAGCAGGAATGCGGCAAGTGCCGCCAACAGTCCCACTATGAACGCCAGCACAAGTATGAACATCCGTTCGCTGACGTGGGTCTCGCGCCAAAGGTTTAGTCGCGCGAACCACGACAGCCCATGTTCTGTAGACTGTTCCTCCGTCACGACTTTAGCAAATTGTGGAAGAAATCGTCCAGGTCTTTGTCAAGACCCTCCATCAGATCGGTGTCAATAATCACCGTGTCGTCGTCGACGACATACAGCTCGGCAATGGTCTCACGGTCGTCGTCCTCAAGAACAAAGGCGTAGGGCTTGAGTATGGACAGGTTCTCAATGAGGTTCTTCTCCTTGTCCAAGCACTGGCGCAAGACCGTGGTGACATGGTCATAGAAATCGTCGTCAGTGTTGTTTATCCACTGCTCCACCACACAACGGGTCAGCTCTTTGTCGTCGTCGTCGAAAACCAACAGCTCGCCCGTCTCCTGGATGACGCGTATGTGCACATCAGTGAGCATCGATGCTTCTTTGTCTGTCGGGAACTTTTCTGACACCTTGCGTAGTGCCCTTTCTATCTGCTGCCGTGTCTGATCTGTAGCTTTCATAATGCTTTCTCTCTATAATTTACTGCAAAAGTAGTTAAAAAAAATCGTTCCACCAAGGGAAATGCAATCTTTTTCAATAAAAATATGTATCTTTGCAACAAAAATATAAAAAAATATGAAACAGAAAACATTGAAAGGCAGCTTTTCCCTTTTTGGAAAGGGGCTGCATACGGGTTTGAGCCTGACAGTGACGTTCAACCCCGCTCCCGAAAACCACGGTTACAAGATCCAACGTATAGACATCGACGGGATGCCCATCATCGACGCCGTGGCAGAAAATGTGGTGGACACCCAGCGCGGCACCGTATTGGGCCGGGGCGAGGCCCGCGTGTCGACCGTTGAGCACGGACTCTCTGCCCTTTATGCACTTGGTGTGGACAACTGCCTCATACAGGTCAACGGCCCAGAGTTCCCCATACTCGACGGCTCAGCAGCCCAATATGTGGAAAAAATCATGGAGATAGGCATTGAGGAACAGACCGCTCCAAAAGACTACTACGTCATACGCAAGAAGATCGAGGTGAAGGACGAAGAGATGGGGTCATGCATCACCATACTGCCCGACGACGAGTTCTCGCTGACCACGATGTGCTCATTCGAGTCGAAATTCATCAACAGTCAGTTTGCCACACTCGACAACATACACCAGTATGCCAAGGAGATAGCCCCGGCACGCACCTTCGTCTTCGTGCGCGACATAGAGCCACTGCTGCAGGCAAACCTCATCAAGGGTGGTGACTTGGACAACGCCATAGTGATCTACGAGCGCCAGACCACACAAGAGCGTCTGGACATGCTGGCCGACCTGCTACACGTGGAGCACCGCGACGCCACAGAGCTGGGATACATACAGCACAAGCCACTGCAGTGGGAGAACGAGTGCACACGCCACAAGCTGCTCGACGTCATCGGTGACATGGCCCTCATAGGAAAGCCCATCAAGGGACGCATCATAGCCACACGCCCCGGACACACTATTAACAATAGGTTCGCACGCGCCATGCGCAAGGAGATACGCAAACACGAGATACAGGCTCCGTTCTACGACCCCAACGAGGCACCAGTGATGGACGTGAACCGCATACGCGAGCTACTGCCACACCGCTACCCCATGCAGCTCGTGGACAAGGTCATCTCCATCGGAGCAACAAGCATAGTGGGAGTGAAGAACATTACGGCCAACGAGCCGTTCTTCCAAGGACACTTCCCACAGGAGCCCGTCATGCCCGGCGTGCTGCAGATAGAGGCCATGGCACAGGTGGGCGGACTGCTTGTGCTCAACACTGTCGACGAGCCTGAGCGCTGGAGCACCTACTTCATGAAAATAGACGGTGTGAAGTTCCGCCAAAAGGTGGTACCGGGCGACACCCTCATCTTCAAGGTGGAGCTGCTGGCACCATTGCGCCACGGCATTTCCACCATGCAAGGCTACGCTTTCGTAGGCGACAAGATCGTAAGCGAGGCACAGTTCACCGCACAGATTGTGAAAAACAAATAGGAACGACACTGGCAGACAGCATATCCCCTCCCCCCACCTGACAAAGGTGGAAGGAGGGGATAATCAAAAAGGAGAGTCTCGGAAGACTCTCCTTTTTGCGCGGTGCGTACGAGGCTCGAACTCGTGACCTCCAGCGTGACAGGCTGGCATTCTAACCTACTGAACTAACGCACCATGCAATCATTAACCCATTATTTTGCAAACTCGAAAAAACTTCAGCGGTGCGTACGAGGCTCGAACTCGTGACCTCCAGCGTGACAGGCTGGCATTCTAACCTACTGAACTAACGCACCAGGATAGCCCTTTCTGTTTTGCGGGTGCAAAGGTAGCTATTTTTTCTCAAACATGAAAATTATTTACTTAAAAAGTTTGTCATTATAACATCCTTTAACTATAAGGCCAACATATTAAAAAAAAACAAGCAAAGCGCGAAAGACTCGCTTTGCCTGTTTTTCAATATAATAGACTCCTAATTCAATTACTTGGCATAAAGGGCGACAATAGTCTCGTACTTCTCCTGCTTGCCGCTGGTCTGCTTGGGCTCGCCAACCTTCTTGCCATACTCGTAGACCTGCTCCAAGGTGAGCTTGCCGTCCTCGAAGTCCTTGCCCACACCTGCGTCGAAGCTGGCGTAACGCTCCTTCTTCATCTTCGGCAGCTCGCTGTTCTCCAGTATGTCGGCAGCGTTGAGCAGTGCACGTGCCATGGCGTCCATGCCACTGATATGAGCGATGAAGAGATCCTCGAGGTCGGTGCTGTTACGACGGATCTTGGCGTCGAAGTTGGTGCCGCCGTTGCCGAGTCCACCATTACGTATGATCTCGAGCATTGCCTGGGTCAGCTCATAGTTGTCGATGGGGAACTGGTCGGTGTCCCATCCGTTCTGAGCGTCACCACGGTTAGCGTCGATGCTGCCCAGCATGCCAGCGTCTACGGCGCAAGCCAGCTCGTGCTCGAAAGTATGGCCGGCGAGGGTGGCGTGGTTCACCTCGATGTTCACCTTGAAGTCCTTGTCCAGGTTGTGGGCACGCAGGAATCCGATAACGGTCTCGGTGTCCACGTCATACTGGTGCTTCGATGGCTCCATGGGCTTGGGCTCGATGAGGAACGTGCCCTTGAATCCCTTGGCGCGGGCATAGTCGCGAGCCATTGTCAGCATGGTGGCCATGTGCTCCTTCTCACGCTTCTGGTCAGTGTTGAGCAGGCTCATGTAGCCTTCACGACCACCCCAGAACACGTAGTTGGTGCCGCCGAGCTTGATGGTGGCGTCGATGGCGTTCTTTATCTGCACGATAGCACGGGCCACAACGTCGAAGTCGGGATTGGTCGAAGCACCGTTGGCATAGCGCTTGTTGCCAAACACATTGGCTGTACCCCAGAGCAGCTTGATGTTGGGGAACTGCTTCATCTTCTCCAGGGCGTAGTCGGTGATGGCCTTCATGCGAGCCTCGTATTCCTCTACGGTGTCACCCTCCTCAACGAGGTCGACATCGTGGAAGCAGAAATACTCGATGCCCAGCTTGTCCATAATCTCAAAACCTGCATCCATCTTATCCTTGGCCCGCTGGACGGCATCAGCAGCCTTGTCCCACTCGTATGAACGGGTCTGGCCTCCAAACTGATCGGCGCTTGCGCCACCCAGTGTGTGCCACCAAGCCATAGCAAACTTCAGCCAGTCCTTCATCTTCTTTCCCATAACGACCTTTTCAGGCTCGTAGTAGTGGAAAGCCATAACATTCTTACTCTCTTTTCCCTCAAAGGGAATCTTGCCAGTAAAGGCGAAATACTCTTTTGCCATTTTGACTAAAAAATTAAAAAAATATGAATGATTGTAATCTGTTAAATACTTTTGTTTAATATCTCTTTCCAACAGTTGTAAGCCTCAAGATAAGCCTCACGGTCTGCCACGCTTGGCTCTATGACTTGCAGCTTCTCGAGTGTGGCGAAAGCTTCGTCGTGATCTTTGTATATACCGGCACCGATGCCAGCTCCCTTTGCTGCGCCCACCGAGCCATCGGTCTCGTAGAGCTCAATGGTAGCACCGCTCACGCCGGAGAGTGTGTTTCGGAACAGAGGCGAGAGAAACATATTGGCACGTCCGGCATGTATCTTCTGTATATCCATGCCCATCTGGCCCATGATTTCCATGCCATAGCAGAAGGAGAACACTATGCCCTCTTGTGCTGCACGGACAAGGTGCGAACGGTTGTGCTTATTGAAGTTCAGACCGTGAATGCTGCACCCCAGCTCCTTGTTTTGCAAGACACGCTCAGCACCATTGCCAAACGGCATGATGCAGACGCCATCGCTGCCTATTGGTGCCTGTGCGGCAAGGTCGTTCATCTCGGCATATCCCATGTCGAAGGTTACATTGCGATGCATCCAAGCATTGAGGATGCCCGTTCCGTTGATGCAGAGCAGCACTCCAAGACGCGGTGCAGCGGCATCGTGGTTAACGTGGGCAAAGGTGTTAACACGGCTCTTCGGGTCGAATCCCACTTCGCCAAGAACGCCATACACAACACCACTGGTGCCTGCCGTAGCGGCAATCTCGCCCGGGTTGAAGACATTTAGCGAGAGGGCGTTGTTCGGCTGGTCGCCACCACGATACGTGATGGGTGTGCCAGCCTTAAGACCAAGCTCGGCGGCAGCAGCCTCGCTGACAACACTCTGCTCGGAGAACGTCGGCACAATCTCTGGAATGAACGACGCTGGTATGTCATAATAGTCAAGCAGGAACTGTGCCACCTTGTTTTCTTTGAAGTCCCAGAACATGCCTTCGGAAAGTCCGCTGACCGTGGTGTTGGCAACGCCGCTGAGGCGCAGGGCCATATAGTCACCGGGAAGCATCACCTTATATATATTACTATAAATCTCTGGCTCGTTCTCCTTCACCCACGCTAATTTTGCGGCAGTGAAATTGCCGGGAGAGTTAAGAAGATGGGACAGGCACTGCTCGCTACCCAGGTCGTTGAAAGCACGCTCACCGTAGGGCACCGCCCTGGAGTCACACCAGATAATGGCAGGACGCAAGGGCTTGAGAGCTTTGTCAACACACACCAAGCCGTGCATCTGATAAGAGATGCCTATAGCAGCAATGTCATCGCCCTTCACGCCACTCTCAGACATTATCTTCTGCAACGAGAGCTTGGCATACTGCCACCACGATTCAGGCTCCTGTTCAGCCCAACCGGTCTTGGCAGCCATGATAGGTGCCTCTTTCTCCGGCATAAAGGCCGAAGCCACACACTTGCCACTGTCGGCATTGACTAAAGACGCCTTGACAGAAGAACTGCCAACGTCGAACCCCAAAAGATATTTTGTAGCCATAAAATATTATAAATTTTAGTTTTACATTTATATATAATACGTTCAAAGCGACTTCTTCCCTAAAATATTTTTGGGCATATTATTTTTTCTGTCAAAACAGCATTTTTTCCCACACTTATGAGGCTTTTTGAAATATTTTTCATACCTTTGCGCATTATTATGTTCGTGCGTAAAGAAACGTATAAACAGGTAAGGTAAGAAACGACCAATAGTATTAACAATAAAAAATAAAAAAGACATGAGAAAAAGATTTGCATTTAAGATGTTCCTGAAGCCAGGCTTCGAGGAGGAGTACCAGAAACGTCACGCCGCCATCTGGCCTGAACTGGTAAAGATGATCAAGGAACAGGGCGTGGAGAACTACAGCATCTATTGGGACCGCGACACCAACATCCTCTTCGGCTACCAAGAGTGCACGAAGGAGGGCAATTCGCAGGACACCGACAACGTTGACCCGATAACACAGAAATGGTGGGACATGATGGCCGACATCATGGAGGTCAACCCCGACAACTCACCCGTCACCATACCCATCACTGAGGTTTTCCATCTGGATTAAGCCAAAGGGAAGGTGGGAACACACCTATCACTATTACAGAAACATACTTCAAGCATGAAACGACAACTGATTATTTCTGCCATGTTGGCGGCTGCCACCTGCTCCATGGCATGTACAAACTTTATTGTAGGCAAGAAAGCCTCAAAAGACGGCTCGGTCATCTGCTCCTACTCGGCCGACAGCTATGGCATGTTCCAAGGACTGGTCCACTATCCCGCAGCCAAGCACCAGAAAGGCGAGATGCGCAAGGTCTACGACTGGGACACGAACAAATACTATGGCGAGATAGCCGAGGCCGAGGAGACCTACAACGTCATTGGCAATATCAACGAATGGCAGGTAACCATTGGCGAGACCACCTTCGGCGGACGTGAAGAAATGGTCGACACTACTGGTATAATAGACTATGGTTCACTGATTTATATCGCGCTGCAACGGTCAAAGACCGCACGCGAGGCCATCAGCATCATGACCTCACTCGTAGAGCAGTATGGTTACAACTCAGAGGGTGAGACCTTCACCATCTGCGACCCCAACGAGGCTTGGATTATGGAGATGATGGGCGCCTGGGTGCCCGACTCCATCAAGGCGGCCATGAAGCCAGCAGCACGCAAGCAGCTGGGTCGCACCGTGTGGGTGGCTCTACGCATACCCGACGACATGATCTGCGGCCATGCCAACCAAAGCCGAATAACAACGTTCGACATGAAAGACAAGACTGGCAACGTGCTCTTCTCGAAAAATGTGGTGAAATATGCCCGCACCATGGGTTGGTTCAATGGCAAGGACGAGGAGTTCAGCTACAATGCCGCCTATGCCGCCCCCGACTTCTCAGGCCGCCGCATCTGCGATGCCCGCGTCTGGAGTTTCTTCAACCGCTATGCCGACGGCATGGACGAATATGTGGCATGGGCCGACGGCCACGACAAGACAGCCAAGCCAATGCCTCTATGGGTGAAGCCCAACAGGCTGCTCACCGTCTCAGACGTGGAGAACGCTATGCGCGACCACTTCGAAGGAACACCTTTCTCGCTCGACCAGGACATGGGAGGCGGCATCTGGGAAATGCCATACCGCCCCACCCCACTCTATTTTGAGGTCGACGGAAAGAAATACTTCAACGAGCGCCCTGTCTCCACACAACAGGCCGGTTTCGTCTACGTCAGCCAGATGCGCTCGTGGTTGCCGCGCGAAGTGGGAGGC
>Ga0247610_10007682_pt1 | contig 11023 bp, 16 predicted proteins | sample 174DNAGHGhighgp2_FD_193483 | JGI IMG/M metagenome (GOLD analysis project Ga0247610, IMG submission 193483) | Sheep rumen microbial communities from Palmerston North, Manawatu-Wanganui, New Zealand - 1742 DNA GHGhigh gp2 | ecosystem: Host-associated > Mammals > Digestive system > Stomach > Rumen...
ATGCGCTGGGCGAGTCTTGGGGCCTTTTTTGGATTTCTCCCGAAGATGTAGCGAACTGGAAGGTTGCGAATGGTATGGGGTAGACAGATAAGGATGGAGGCCCGGAATTCGGACGGGGTCCAGGTGGATGTTTCCGCCCTGCGCCTTGACGCACGGTGCGTGCGCTCCCGAGTATTCGACGACAACGAGCTGGAGGCTACCATCCACGGCGCGAGCGACGATACCATTGCGAAATTTCTCAAGAGAGGCACGAACGTAGCCCTTTATGCAGGGTATGAGCAGGGAGCCGAGCCCGGCCTGATATACCAGGGCAACATCATCGACTCGAAAACGTACCGCAGCGGGACGGAAATCTTGACCGTGATCCGCTCTATCGCCTTGCGCTCTTTGACGCGCCCCTTTACTTGCACTCCCGTTTGCCTTCATTTCAAGCCCGGTTCGGATGCAGGCCAAGTCGTGAAATCCATCGCGAACATCCTTGGCCTTGTTCCGATAGGAGCCGAAATGGCCTCCGAAGTGAAATTCCCCGCAGGATGGACTTTTGCAGGCCCGGTTTCGCAGGCCATGAAGAGACTGGCGCAGGATATGCGCACGAAGGGCGTGGGCTTGTATGTAGACCTGGCCCAAATGGTGATTTTTAAATACTCGGGCGACTCTTCTTATTCCATCGCGTATATTTCCCCGGAGAGCGGCCTGCTGAACCTTCAGGATACCACGGACTACGTGGAAGCCGCCCGCTCGAACTTGGCGAGCCTGGCGAGCAAGGTTGGCGAGGCTGCCGGGAAGGGCGACGATGTAGTCCTGAAGCCCGAAGATACGGACGACGCCTATAAGCTCCTTGACAAGATTTTTACAAACATGAAAAAGACCTATTCTGCCCGCACTATGGTAATGCCGAAAGTGACCCCGAATTCCCTGGTGCATATTGCCGACGGTAGCATGGGCGTGGATGGGCTTTTCGTGGTAGACCGCATGGAAGTGGCGGTCGGGAATGGCCCCGACTCTTCTTTTGCGATGGATTTGGAACTGATAGAGGCATAGAGGTTTATTATGAGCATGGCAGCAGCACTTGACGCGTATATGGCCGGGGCCTTTTCCTCGGTTCATACCTCTATACCCGCTTCCGTCGTAAAGTATGACGAAGGAAAGCATCGGGCGCAGGTCAAGCCCTCGGTGCGGATGCTCATGGATAACGGCGTTCAAATCGAGCTTCCCGACCTCATGGATGTCCCCGTCGTTTTCCCTTCCGGAAAATTTTTTGACCTGGAATTCCCGCTCGACAAGGGCGACGGCGTTCTGCTCCTTTTTGCAGAGCAGGACATTTCGGCATGGAAGAAAGGCGACTCGCCTGCGGTTCCCGCTACGGCCTCGCGCTTCAACCTTGACTCTGCCATAGCCATCCCCGGCTGCTCTTCGAAACCATCGAAGGGGAAAGCCCGCATCACGATAGACAAGGACGGCGTGATTACCTGGACGGCAAAGAAGTTCGTTTTTGACGGCCAGGTGGTGGCGACCGGCGACGTGATCGCTCGCGGGGATGTATTCTGCGGGCCTGCTCCGACCGGCCCCGGAGTATCCTTGTCGCAGCACATCCACCCGACGGCGGTCGGCCCGACAAGCCCTGCAACGCCTGCACCTATTCCACCGGAGGCATAGAATATGGCTCTTGATTTGACACAATTTAAAAAGGACTTGAAAAAGGCACTCAAAACTGCGCAAGGGAAGAACCAGAAGGACGGAGTCGATAGCGACACCGCTCTCGAGAACCTTGCGGATGAGCTTGCCGAAAAAATCGACGCCTACATCAAGACGGCGACAGTTTCCGTTACCGTGGAGCAGGGTATCGCCGTATCTGTTGAACCGTCAAGCGGGCAGGGGGCCACAACTTCAACCGGGTCCGGGTCCGGGAGCCTCTCATGATCGCGTCCGATTTCCGAAAATGGGGGTCGGGTGAGTGCCGGAACGGGTTTGGAGTGGGCCACCCGGCCTCCTCTTTGATTTTTCTTTTTGAAGATGTTTTTGTGTGAAAATATGGCCAAAATAAGTTATATTTAGGGAATAGAAAAGGGAACCTGGAAAATGCAGCTTGCGCTTGAGACATCTACATGGGACTTACATCTCGACAAGACTGGCAATATCGCCACGCTTTCCGATGCCGTCGCGCTCCTTTCGCAGCGCATCCAGTGCAGATTGCAGACTTTCAGGGGAGAGTGCTTTCTCGACCGCTCGATAGGCGTGCCTTACTATTCCGAGGTAATGAAGAAGAACCCCGACCTCGGGCGCATCCGCTCCCTGCTTGCAGCCGTCATCGCTGGGGTCGAAGGCGTGAAGAAGGTGCTTTCACTCGATTTGCAGTTTGCGACTTCCACTAGGACTTTGACCGTGCGCTTTCGGGTGCAAGGCACTTCCGGGGAAATTGCCGAAGGAGCGATTTAAAAAATGGAATACGTGACCGACACCGGGCTGAAGAAAAAGACCCTCCAGGAACTCCGAACCGAGACCGAAAATGGCTTAAAGCAAGTTTTTGGCGTTGGCTTCGAGACCGCCGTGGATAGTCCGAACGGGCTGCTCATTTCGCAGCTTGCGCTCGCAAATAGCCGCCTCTGGGACCTCGCGCAGGAAATCTATTCTTCGCTCGACCCGAACCAGGCGACCGGCACCGCGCTCGATGCAAGGGCCTCCTTTAATGGAGTGACCCGCAAGCCTGCCGAGGCCTGCACTGTGACGGCCATGCTCTACACCGAGGAAGCGAGTGCCACCATCCCTGCTGGCTCGATAGCGAACCGGCAGCGCGGCGACCTCGACTTTGCACTTGACGAGGCCGTGAGCATCGACCGCGCGTCATGCGCAGAGCTGATGCTCGATATATCCGATGTGGAGTCCGGCACCTATACCCTTGAATTTTCGTTCGGGAACGTATCCTGGGACACTACGTCATCCACGACTCTCGCTTCGCTGATTACTACCGCAGGCGGCATCGCTGAAGAAACCCCTCGCGGGCTTCGCGTGATCTATTCCGGCGGCTCGGTTGGCCTTACCGGAAGCATCCCCGATGGCCTTGTGGTTCAGGCGGGAGAGCCCGGAAACTTTACCGCCGTTTCCACCGGCTTGCAGACCTGCGAAATCGGGGAGCTCGACAACATCCCTACGAGCGTGGACGGCTGGAGCTCTGTATACAACTACGAGGCGGGCACCCCAGGCGCAGACCTTGAGAGCGACGCATCGCTTCGAATTCGCCGTGAAGCTGCCGCGAAGGTAAAGAAAAGTAAGGCGACAGACCCGGCAATAGAGGCCGCTCTGCTCGATGTTCAAGGCGTTTCTTCGGCCCGCGTTTTCAGCAACAGGGGCTTCGATACGGATGCTGATGGCGTGCCTGGTAAATCGTTTACCTCGCTCGTCGTTGGCGGCACCGATGCCGATGTGGCCCGTTGTATCTACGAGAACCAGCCATCGGGCATCCAGTCCTGGGGAAATACCACGGTGAACATCACCGACAGCCACGGCTTCGAGCAGCAGATTTCCTTCAGCAGACCGACGCCGAAGTATCTCTGGGTAAAGTTCTACTATCGTGTCTATGACGAAGAAGTGTTCCCCGGAGCAGATGCCATCAAGAATGCCATGGTAGAATGGGCCGAAAAGCAGTACACGCTGGGCAAGGATGTTATCCCGACAAGAATTCCGGGAGGCATCTACGAGCTCGTGGCTGGCGTAGGCGTGGCGATAGCGTTCGTCGCCATTACGGACAGCCCGGACACGGTTCCTTCCTCCGGCGACTACTCGTGGGAATTCGCGCTGACTATCCCGCCGTTCGCGTATGCGGTTCTTGAAGAGGACCGGATCGAGACTATCCTCGACAATGATTAAAGTCTAGAAATTAGGGTGCAGGCATAATGAGCGAAGTCATCACAAGCTATTCGGAAGCGCAGCGAAAGTATGTGCCCGAGCAATATAAGCGGAGCGAGAAGCTGCTCGGCTTGATAGATTGCGACCTTGCGATGGCCGACGAAATCGAGAAGGCCCTGCACGAAATCGGAGACTCTTTTACACTTGATGATGCCGTCGGCCCGCTGCTCGATTTTTACGGTGCCTATGCCGGAGGATTTACCCGCCGCGTTGGAGAAACTGACGACCAGTTCCGCGCCCGCATAAAGCTAGGAACCGGAACCGAGGACCTGCCTACTCTTGAGGCGGTCTACAATTATTTCGAGCTTGCACTCGGCATTACCGATGTCGGTCTTTTTCCGGTATGGCCCGCGGGGCTTTGTTTTGTTATTTTGCATGGCTCCCCGGAGATAGATGCCGAGGACCTGGAAAATATCGCGGCTGCATCTGGAGTCCAACTCGGACAAGGCACATTCCTCTCTTGCGAAGATGGGGAACCCTATGGGCTCATAGTCCTGGAGGACAACGGGCAACCGATTGTCGTGGACCAGCGTTGGCCTGATACCGAGTACGCCATGGTGGACGATGAGGGTTACTTGATTGTGGACGATGAGGACAACGTGGTGGTCGGCATTGACTACTTGACAACAAACGAAAGTTTTGAAACAAATTAAACGGAGGGCAAAAAAATTATGTTATTCAAAAGGATTAAGGACTGGGCGAAAAGCATCACCTCGTTCCGCACGGGCGACGTGATACCCGTAGACGGGCCGGCGGGTACGGCGAAGATGAGCAAGGACGACCTGCTGAAGGAGACGGCGCAGAATGCGTTGGGTAGCATTCACTCGTCAAGTGACACGGCAACCGAAGCCGACCTCGTTGCTGGTAACTACCTTGCGATTGATGGGGATAATGGGACGAAAAAACTCCTTGCCGAGGATGTGGCGAAGCGAAGTGTGCAAGATTACAATTCTATGTTGTGTAAATTGTTAGGTGGTGAAATATACAGCATTACAAGCGTAGACCATTACGTAACTCAAGTAATGATGCCCGATTGGGACGGCGCATCGTTTGTGTTGTCAAACACAGGTTCGGACACAATAACCGCCTACTTTATGTCAGCATATAGCAAAAATCCTGCCGATATTATCCGAACCATCTCTATACTTTCTGGCGAAAGTTACTCTTTTACTATTTCTAGAAACGAAGGATTGAAACAAATCAATTTTAATTCTTCAAGCGATTACTCCGTCGATTTCGAACTTGTCAATAATGCTGTCGAATCTTCACAACTGATTGCTGACACACAGGCTAAATTACAATGCGCTTGTTTGTTTCATGAAGAATTTTCCAAGAGCGGAGGAACGACACACGTCTCCGTTAAATACATTCCTGGGATTGCTTACAAAGTATCAAACACTAGCCAAGAGACGATAAATGTCTACTACATGAAAAAGGAATCTTCATTGCCTTCCGATGTGGTTTATTCTGCTACATTGGCGGCTGGAGAATCTTGCGAGTATATGATGGGTTCAACACCCATCGTTCAAATAAATGTCGCTTGTAGCAATCCCTACACATTCTCCGTTGATAGCGCGAACTCCGTAAAGTCTTTATACGATATGTTTAATTTAGCCATAAAGGACACTTTGGCTATTTTTGGAAAAGGTGTTTCTGTTTCCGGCTCACAAGTACCTAAAACGGAACACGTAGAAATAGACTTGTCTTATAAGGGTCTTTCGTACAAGGTAGAAAATAACGGAAATTCCGCAATCACTGTCTATTTCATGAAGGCACGCACTTCTAGCGTTTCCGATGTGCTGCTTTCTACTACAATAAATGCTGGAGAGTCTTGTGCATACGAAATTGGTGACTTTCCTCTTATGAGAATAAACGTTGCTTGTGATGCGGCTTATTCATTTGTTGTCAGTTTGTCCTCGTCTCTTTCTGGAATTCAAAGAATTACAGGACTTGGTACTTTTGCTATCATTGGCGACTCTTACTCTACATATCAAAACTATTTGCTTGAAGATGAGGCGGTGTCTTATTATAGGGATGGATATGTCTTGACATCAGTTAAGGACACTTGGTGGTTCAAGATGGCAAAAAGGCTCGGAATGTCTATGCTGAAAAACGATAGTTGGTCTGGCTCTACTATTTCTAATTCCGTACACGAAACTATGCCTTTAGCAAGTTCTATGGTTAATAGGGTCGTTGCAAACTTCGGACAGGCACGCGTATCCGAGCCTAAAGCAAATGTGATTTTCTTCTTCGGAGGAACAAACGACTCGATTCGTGGCTTGCCGATGGGGACTGTAAAGTATAGCGGATGGACTGAATCCGATTTGCTTGAAACATTGCCTGCATTGTGCTATTGTATTGATACACTCATTAAATGGAATCTTGGGTCTAAGATTATTTTTGTTTTGAACAGCGGACTCTCTAGCACGTTCAACGATGGAGTCGATGAGGCTTGTACTCATTATGGCGTGCCAGTAGTTCGCTTACATGACATAGATAAGACTTCAAACCATCCGACAGCAGGTGGGATGACTTCAATTTGTGAGCAGGTTTGCTCCTTCGTCCTTGCAGGTGCAAATGTTCCTACGTAGTGGGTACACGACCATCGGCTCCGTCATCGGGACGCAAATCGCCTATGCTTTGGAATAAACTAAAATTTTACGGATAACTTAAAACGGAGGAACTCCCCTATGCCGTACGATAGACAAATACCCGATGCACCCATTGCAGGGTCAATGTTGCCCAGGGTGGAAGCAGCAGACCTCAAATCCCAGGATATACTTGTCCTTACACAGCCCGGAAATCCTATCGGGCAAAAGAACAGGTCCATGGAGTTGGGAGCACTGTTTAGTTCGGACTTGTTCAAGTTCGCCGGGCTTTACAATTCTTTAATCAAGTCCAACATCTTGGAATACTCCGGGGCACTTGCCAGTGCGTCCCAAAACTCGTTTACGGAGGTTTGCCACCTTGATGTAGACCCTAGAATGGATGTTGAGTTCCATGTTTTGGGAACCTCTAGCCAGGCAGGAGCCAGCGGTGACACCTACTCCAATTTTGAGTATGGGTTGCGGGCCAGGACTCGTCAGATGTATCTGCCGGATGACCAAGACCGGGACCTGGTTGTCTTTGGCGGGTATGCCGGGCGCAAGGATGCAGACGGGGGGCCTAGCACCCCAGCCTACAATGCGGTTTTCGGGCTATATCCTATCAACTACAACCCGTCAGCAGAAGAACTCGCCAACTATCCGACCAAACGGGTCACGCTGTTCTTGGCTGCCGGGATGACCAACAACCCGTATCATGCAACCATCCCATCCGAGTTCAACCTTAAAATCCAGGCCACCATCTATCCCAGCAAGTATGTGAACGACATTCTTGCGGCTACCACGCCGTGATGAGTTGAAAAATGGACATAACTGGAATAGACATTGCAGCGGTTGCAACCCTGGTCGGCTCCATCGGGACCGCCGTTGCCGCCGTTGTGAAGGCCGTGCAGGCGTGGCGCAAGGCGGAAGCCGCCGACACCCGCGCTATCGCCATCGAGCTCGCCCGCGAAAAGACGAAACAGGAACGAGACGCAGAAGTCGAGAAGCTGAAGATAGACGTTGCTGTTCTTAACCGGCTGAACCAGGAAACCGAAAAGCGCCTTGCCGAAGGCACAAACCAGTTCAAGGATCTAGACTCGAAGGTGGACAAGACGAACAGCCTGCTCCACGAAATTTTGGGCGCTCTCAATAACCGGGGGTTCGACGTTTCCAGGAAATCCGGGAACGGGGGGAACTTCTAGCCATGAAGCGACGGCTGCATGAATACGGCCTGCGGGTGCTCGATTTTGAGTTCATCCAGGGCCGCGAAATTCTCGAAGGCTTGAAGCTGAACAAGGCCCGGCGCTATCCGTTCGGCGGTGCCGTCGAGGGCCGCATCTACACGAACCAGGGCACCCTGTACTTCAAGACGGAGCTCGGATTTGAGTGCGACATGCGCAGCGGCCCGAAGATTGTGGACTGGTACGTCCCGAACCTTGGTACGCTTGCCGAGCGCCTCTGCTGGTTCGTGCACGACCTGAACGGATACGGTCTGGATCTGTCCTTCGAGGACACAAACCTGTTGCTATACGTGATGCTCCGCGACCTCGCCCGTTACAACTACGGAAAGGCGAAGCTGGTCCAGCTTGCGGTTTCGATTTCTCGGTCATGGTATGGCGAACCGAAGCCGGGAGAATGGTGCGCAAAGAACATCGGAAAAGTGGCTACAAAATGGGAGAGTAATAAAAATGTCAAGTAAGATAATCGAATATGCAGGGCGTTTCATCGGGGCTCCTTATGTATGGGGCGGCGATGGAAGCGGACGGTGCGGGGGCTTGTAGAAGCTTCCTGGAGGACTCTTGAATGAGCTTTGTTGATTACGCGATGAAATGGGAGGCGGCATGATATATTTAGACTCTAGTTCTAGAAGATTTTGTAGAGACTCAATAGAAAGAATTGAAAACTATGACATGGCCGTTGAGGATAAGTCTAAAACATGGGTGCTTCATCATAGGCTCGAACTAACCATTGACGGTCAATTTGCCCATTCTCGTAATGACCTCATAAGGATGGGAATGTACTACCATCGTCCTGCGTTTGAATTGATTTTTTTAGACAAAAGCCAACACATGAGAATGCACATGCGTGCTTTGAACCCAAATCGTCTCGCTTCTGTTAGATACAAAAAATCAATAAAAATGATGGGTAATAAAAACCCTTTAGGCGTTATACGTGACGAAGCGTATAGAGATAAATTTCGTGGTGACAAAAACCCGGCAAAAAGACCTGAAGTTAGAGAAAAGATTAGCAAAAGATTGAAGGAGGTACTTGCAAATGAGTCTCACTGAATACTTGAGTCATTTTATTGGTTCAATATATATATGGGGTGGGGATGGGACTGGACAAAAGTATAAAGGATGGGATTGTTCTGGACTCGTTCTTGAGGGTTTGTGGGCGTTCGGGCTTTACGATGGCCCCGACACTACCGCGCAGGGGCTCCACAAGGCGCTCAAGAAAAAGGGATGGGAGGAGGTCCCCTTCGACTTCATCGCTGAAGGCGACGTGCTCTTTTTCGGCAAGGATACGGAGCACATCACGCATACTGCGGTCGCCATCGGTGGCGGGCTCATGATCGAGGCGTATGGGTCGAGCAAATGCAAGACCCCCGAGACATCGACGGGAAAGGTGCACGTTCGCCCCATCCGTGAAAATCTTGTCGCGGCTCTTCGGCAAAAATAAGTGAAAATGTAGTCGGGGAGGCTACTAAAAAGCCCTCGGGGAGAAATCCTCGGGGGCTTCGGTTTTATGTGGATGCTTTTTATACGCGTACAGCCATAAAAAGTTCACCCGGATGATCAACTCCGTCGCAAACGGCACGTTGAAAATGCACCCCGTCCGGTGTTGTGCCAAATTCCCAAACCCGGCGATAAATATATTTTGCTTCGCTTAACTTTGGGAAAAGCCCGGCGGCGCTGGCACGCTGATAAAAGGTTTCTTTATCAACAATTTGCGGTCCTATAAAATAACGCTTTTGCATCTTTGTTATCTCCTGAACCTCGGTTCTCCCCAGCATCCTCCCGCAACCGGGACCGGGCATCCTCCTAAAGTTTTCATCACGCCGTTTCGGTCGATGTAGTTGTGCATTTCATTCTGCGACTTCTCGAAGAGTCCAAGGATTTCGTCGAGCATTATCTTCTTCGGCTCTCTTGCGTTTCGCAATTCGTGCAGGGAAATCCTAGTCGACGCCCTGAAATCTCGCACCCGCAAGTTGACCTCGAACTTTGCAGTCGTGCGGGAGCCTTCCCTTTGATACCTTGCGGAGTCCTCGGGGTCGCAAAAAGCCCTTATCGTGATACCGATAGTTGCGACACTGGGGGTATAGAAGGCAACGTCTAGAGAAGCGCCTCGCGGCTTCATCATGTCGCTCGCCAGGGCTATGAGGTCTCGAACCTTGTCCTGCCATTCGAAAACCCAGAAACAGCTTGCGCAGCACTCGTAATAACCGGAACGACGCGATTTCCCACAAATTGGGCAGCTATGCAGCCTTTCTCGATAGCCTGTTCTGCGAGGCTTCCACTTGTCGCTAAACGGGAACCTTTTCTTGAGCAGTTTCTTTCTTAATCTATGAGTCCTTTTCATCTTTTTTTACCTCCGTTAATTCCTTTTTCTTGTTGTAGTCGCTTTTTCTCTTCTCCAGGATTTTCTCGCGGTTTCGCTCGTAATAGGACCGGCTTGCTGCACGGTGCGCCTCGGCGTAGGTAGAATATTTCTTTCTTTTTCTGGGCCTCGATGAAGGCACCGACCCGCGCCGGATTTCCCTGCGGAGCTTCGCGGCCTTCCTTACGTTTTCCCAGAAGGCATCTTCCTCTTTTGATCCTATGCCGAACGCGGCCTGGATGGTGCGGAGACGGACCGTCTCGGAAAAAGTGAGCTTCGGTTTCCTTCCTCTCATGCAGCCTCGCTCCTTACCAGATGCACCGTCATGTAGCCGATGTCCTGGAGCGCGATGGTGACGGCAGAAGGCATCTTCTTGTTCGCCCTGCGCATGGCTCTATACATCCTGTTATATGCCCTCTTGCGCTCCATGAATTTGGCATCCTTTTTGTGCTCGGCATACCAGCGGCGCGACTTTATGCGGCATACCTCGCGCCCGCGCTCGCTCTCGCGCCATTTCTTGTTTCGCCTCTGCATGGATGCGCGTCCGGCCTCGCTCTTGTCATAGGCCCTATGCTGCGCCCTGCGTTCAGGCGTTGCCTCGCGCTTCCTCTCGTATTCGAGCTTTCTTTGATGCGCTACGTCCTCCGCCAGCTTGGCGCAAGGCCTCATCTTTTGCGCGATGATGCTTTCCCAATTTTCCATTTTTTTTTTATGTCCTCGCCTCTAAAGCCTTTTTACTTTCGTATTCGGCAAATTTCTTGTCGCTGTCCCATCCATCTATAAGAGCCTTGCATATTGCCTCGACGCGCATCCAGTATGCGGAAACCCTATCGTTGCCGCCGTAGCTCATCGCGAGCATATAGGCCCGGTCGCGCATCATCATCAGTTCCGGCACGGTCATATCTTTGAGTAACTTTGATTTTCTCCAGCCTATTATC
>Ga0247610_10007683_pt1 | contig 11023 bp, 10 predicted proteins | sample 174DNAGHGhighgp2_FD_193483 | JGI IMG/M metagenome (GOLD analysis project Ga0247610, IMG submission 193483) | Sheep rumen microbial communities from Palmerston North, Manawatu-Wanganui, New Zealand - 1742 DNA GHGhigh gp2 | ecosystem: Host-associated > Mammals > Digestive system > Stomach > Rumen...
TGAAGATGTGGCAGAAAGCTTATGCTGAAGATCCTGTTGTAGCAATCAAGTGGCTCTTCATGCTTCGTGATATTCGTGGTGGAATGGGTGAGCGGCGCACTTTCCGTGTGATTCTCAAGGAGCTTGCGGCAATGCACTCTAGCATTGTTGAGAAGCTTGTCTCTGTGATTGCTGACTATGGCCGCTATGATGATCTCTGGGAGCTCTCTGAGACTCCTGTCTGGAATGCAGTAATTGATCTTGTTGCAAAGCAGCTTGCTGATGACATGAAGGCAAAAGATGCTGGAAAGCCTATCACATTGCTTGCTAAGTGGCTTCCTTCTTGCAACACTTCTTCTGCAAAGACAAAGGAGCTTGCAGTGAAGATCCGCCGCGCCCTTGGCATGGATGAGAAGACTTATCGCAAGACACTTAGCGCTCTTCGCAGCTATGGCAATGTTCTTGAGGTGAAGCTTTCTGCAAAGGAGTGGGGAGATGTGAACTATGATGCAGTTCCTTCTCAGGCAAATCTCAAGTATAAGAATGCCTTCCTTAAGAATGATGAAGCTCGTCGTCGTGAGTGGCTTGACAAGCTTGAGAAGGGTGAGGCAAAGATCAATGCTTCAACCAGCTTCCCTTGCGACATTGTCTATCGCTATGGACGTGGAGGTTGTATTGACCAGACTCTTGAAGCTATGTGGAAGGCTCTGCCAAACTATGCTTCTGACCTTGAGACTGGCTCCACAATTGTTGTCGCTGATGGCTCTGGCTCGATGACAACTTCAGTTGGTGGTGGCAACATGACTGCTCTTGCTGTTGCAAATTCTCTTGCAATCTATTTTGCTGAGAGGCTTCCTGGTGAGTTCAAGAACAAGTACATAACTTTCAGCATGAATCCTCAGTATGTTGACATGTCAAAGGCAAAGTCTCTTGCTGAGAAGCTTCGGATTGCCTATCAGCACAGTGAGGTTGCAAACACCAACATCAAGGCGGTGTTCGAGCTTCTTCTTGCAACAGCTAAGAGGAACAACCTCAAGCAGGAAGACATCCCCGCAAATGTCTTGATTGTGTCGGACATGGAATTTGATGGTTGCACAAGCTTCTCTGGCACTGGTGATGGTTGGTGTGGATCTTGCTATGAGACTTCTGCCAAGAAGAGTGCGCTCTTTGAAGGAATCAAGAGAGAGTGGGCAAATGCTGGCTATGTTCTACCAAAGCTCATCTTCTGGAATGTCAACTCTAGGACAAACACTGTTCCTCTGCAGCAGAATGAGATGGGAATTGCTCTTGTCTCTGGCTTCAGCCCAGCAATTGCAAAGATGGCATTCTCCATGAAGCTTGATCCATATGAAGCAATTCTTGAGGCTCTTAATGCTCCTCGTTATGCCAAGATTGGTGAGATGATTGAAGGACTTGTCTAAGCAAGAAGAGAGTTCAGAAAGGCAACATACCGCAATGCAAGCTAGACTTCAAGGTCTAGCTTGTTGGGTAAATACAAATCTAATGGCTAGCAAGACATGCATAAAGTTTTGGATCGCTGAGATCAACGAGTATTTGAGAGCAGTCTAGAAGTACCAAATAGATCCTCTTCCAGAAGTAGTTCTAGATGATTCCGAGAGCGATCCAAGTGATCTCTTGATAGGAACTGGCCATTATGACTGCAGAAGCTCCTAGATTGTCTTGCGAATCTCTTAGCGCCATTTGAAGGACATACTTAGGACATATTGCCACGAGCTTGTCCACCATCATCAGAATCTTGACAACCAAGATTGGTTCAAGAGAGTTTGGAAAGGTGGAGATCTAGTTGACAATCCTGAGTTGCAAGAGATTGAGGCCGAAGCTTATCTTCAAGGAAATCTCAACTTCAGAAAATTCACTGAGTGGCTGAAGAAATGCTCAAAAGAGCAAGAATTGTTGAAAGAATTTATTGGAAAAACTAGAAATGGCAAATGATTTTTTGATATTAGATTAGACAATAGTTGATGATTCAATCAGAATATGGACTTGCTTCTCTGACAAGAACATCAACAAAGTTCTAGAGAAGGCTACATCATTCTAGCAGCTTGCTGAAAGTGAAGCTCTGAATGGCTAGGAGTGGTCTAAGCTTCCATTTTGGGGAAAAGTCAGAGATTGGGTCATTCCTGGAAAAAATCTGGATGGAACAGCTAAAGGTTGGTTTGAAGACAGAAAGTTTCCAACAAGGATAATCAAAGCTGCAGATATATCTCCAGCTTCTTTGCTGAAAGCACTGAATGATGGATTCAACGTCAAAGTAGATTATGCTGGAGCTACTCCAGAGCAAAGCAAAGCTGCATCTAGTCTTTTGATGAAAGCCTTTGATCGCGAATTCTTGAAAGCACATGCTCAAGCAGCAGTTGATGCTTCAAATGTTGTTGGAGGAGCTGCTGCTGTTGGAGGAAACATAGTTGGAGGTCCAGGAGCAGGAGCCGCTGCAGGAGTTGCTGCAAAAGGAGCAGTGATGGATGCAGAGAAGCAGCTTGTTGTTGACAAATTCAATGACACGGTAAAAGGAACAGAATATTCTGATCTTGCAATAACAGAGAAAGACATGGGCTACAATTGGTTTGACTAGCTAGTGGCATTTGTGTATGCTCATCCATATGCTACAGCTGCAACAGTGATAGCTATGGTCTTGATTTGGAAGAACCGAGTCTGGATTTGGGATCGTTTGAAGCTTGGATTCAACAATCTTTGGCAGGGAAAGATCATTGCAAAGTACTAGTTCAATCTTGTTGACAATGAAGCTTTGTCTTTTGAATATGACTTGAGATTCAACAAGTGGAGATTGCTCTACAAAGACTTCAAATGGAAGAATGATGCATATCCAAGTGAGTCGATGATTGTGTCATTCACAAAGACAGAGCATTGCAAGAAGTTCATTGAAGTCTGCAAGAAGTAGATGGACTTGTGGTTTGACCATGAAGATGAGATAAGAAACATCGTTGTAATGAATGAAGATCCTGAGTTGAAGAATCCAGTGAAGATGATTCTTTCAGTTTTGGATGACAAGGAAGACATTTTGAGAACATTCACACAACTAGAATATAAAGTTGGATGATGGTTTACAAAAATGTCTAAGCAGGGTAGTATATATAGCATGATGAGAACACATTTGCAATTTCGACTTTGTCTGTTTAAACAGTGGATGAAAGGAATCTACTGACAGTTGCTTTGTGTGCTCAGTGAGAAACAACTCACATCAGATGAATGAAGAAGTGGCTGTCTTGGATGAAAAATCAAGATGGCCATTTGAGTTCTCTGGAAAATTGATCTTTGACAATTGGATGATGGTTTAGTTTAATGCAGCTTGCTGAAGCTGATGCAAGCTGTGAAATGGCAGAGTAGCTCAGGTAGTAGAGCGAGAGACTGAAAATCTCTGCGTCGAGGATGCGAACGCCTCCTCTGCCACCAAATAGATGCTCCCATAACTCAGTAGGTAGAGTACGATACTTTTAATATCGGGGTCACGCGTTCGAATCGCGTTGGGAGTACCAAAAAAAAAAATGAGGACTAGCGTAGCGGCTCTGCGCGTTGGGTTTTGATCCCAAAGGTATCCGGTCAGCACGGATGTCCTCAACCAAACTAAATGCTTCCGTATCCCAAATGGCAGAGGAGGCTGCCTCAAAAGCAGCATGTTGCAGGTTCGAATCCAGCCGGAAGTACCACCAGTCAGTAGAACAATTGGTTAGTTCAGCAGCTTGTGACGCTGTGGATCCCGAATCATGCTCGGGCTGGCTGACCAGCATCATTAGATCAATGGATGAGATCGCTTGTCTACGAAACAAGAGATTGCAAGTTCGAGTCTTGCATGATGCACCAAGAACCGTAGACCAATTGGCAGAGTCAACAGCTTGAGGTGCTGTGTAGTGTGTGTTCGAATCACATCGGTTCTACCAATCAGTGTAGCTCAGTTGGTAAGAGCGCTTCCTTGACATGGAAGAGGCCGATGGTCCAAATCCATCCATTGATACCAAACAATTGCTCCTTTACATAATTGGCAGTGTACTTGGCTCTGACCCAAGGAGAGTTGGTTCAAATCCAACAGGAGCAGCCAACTTGTGTAGGCCAATTGGCAGAGTCAGCACATTCAGAGTGTGTTCAGTGTGGGTTCGAATCCCACCACAAGTACCATTCAAGGCGCTAGGCTATAGCTCAACTCTAGAGCACTTGCAAGTGGTTCGAAACATATGCAAGAGATGCTGGTCCGATGCAATCTGCGCAGCTCTGTCGGGAAATCCAGACTAGAAGCGCCTTCATTTAAATGCCGAAGTAGCTCACGTTGGCAGAGCAATTGCTTAGTAAGCAATAGGCAGTGGGATCGTCACCCTCCTTCGGCTCCAGATAATGGCGATGTAGCACAGTGGTTAGTGCAGTGTCTTCATAAGGCATTGGTCAGTGGTCCGAATCCACTCATCGCCACCAAAGGTTCTGCGATTCAAACGACTAGTCAACGTGAGCAACGACTGAAACTTCAGTATCACTCTTCAGGAGGCAGGTGCTGAACCTGTAATGCAGCCACTGAAGAGGCTCTATCGCTCCTGCCTGTGGGCTTAAAATCGCGCTGCAAATACGGTCATCATATAGTGGCATTATCTCGGTCTCCAAAACCGAAGACGGGTGTTCGATTCACTCTGACCGTGCCAAACTTTGGTCTAAGTGGCAGAAATAGCTTATGCGGGGGACTGCAAATCCTCAGATCTCGGTGCAAATCCGGGCTAGACCTCCAGCTCTACTAGCTCAACTGAACAGAGCATCTCGCTCCTATCGAGAAGGTTGTGGGTTTGACTCCTACGTGGAGCGCCAACAAGATTTCAATGGGCCTATGCTAGATTCGACGGGAAGAATTCCGAGAGGTCCTATGCATGCCGAAGAGCTTGGTCTTCGTTAAAACTAGGCAAAGAACTAAATGGCGAGAACTATCGTCTTGCTGCTTGATCTAAGAGATCTGTAAGACAGCTGTGGCTCTGAGAGATCATTCGTTGGTATCAGAAGCTGCACAATCACATAGCGGAACGTCCTTTGGGTCTAGGATCGCCAGAGGTCAGTCATTCCTAGAGAATCTCCTGCGAGTCATTGCTCTTGCTGCAGCAGAGAGAACTCAAGCAGAGCATAAGCATGTGAACAAGGGCAAGCAAGAACTTTTCGGACAGGAGGGGCAGCTCCTCCTTAGGTCCACCATTAGCACACTACTAGACCATCATCCAAATGCCAGAAGTTTGATAAGATATTAGACATGGCAAACAACAAAGTCAAAGTCTATGAGTGTCTCCACTACGAGTATGAGTATGATGATCTTGGAAAGTACTCATGGTGCCGCTCTAATGACATGAAATGCAGCGAGTGCAAGTTCGAGCACATCTATGCTCAACAAGCTTGTCCATGCTACAAGCAAGGAAATCTCAGAGGCGAGTGGACTCCAGGAAGAAGTGAGCTTGCTGAAGTTGAAGAGTTCAAGAAGCAGCGAGCAAAAGAGCTTCAAGAGCAAGAAGCTGCTGAGAAAGCTCTGTATGAGTATCTGAAGGCTAAGTACGAGAAGTAAGAAAGGGAAAGGAAACTATGTTTGGAAGATCCGAGTTGAATGACATGTGGAAATGCGTGCTTGAAGTAATTGGCATTGCAGCATTTGCCATAGCACTTGGTGTTTGGATGATTTGGTTTCTAGCTTGTGATAGTGACATCAAGTGTGACTATGCTAGAACTATCCAAGTAGATGACTCTTCCAAGATTGAGCAAGCAATCTCAAATGCAGTAAATGATGTCAAGACAAGAAACTTCATAGTGATCAAGCTTGTTGTGGAGACTTGGCATGACAAATCATTCAAGATCACATGCGGTGGTGTTGATTATGGAAACTTGCTGAAGAGGTGAAAGCATGAGACGAGTTTTTGTGATACGCAAGGATTTGCACTTGAAGCCAGGAAAGCTTGCTGCGATGGTTGGCCACTGCTGTGAAGCATACTGGACAAATCTTCTGAAGGCTGGTCTTGTGGAGGACAATGAGTTCATGACATTGCCAGCTGAAGAGGTCTATGGCAATGGCAAGGTTGGACCAGCATTGTACAAGCATCCACTGCTCTTCAAGCTCTCCAAGGAAGCATTTGATCGAGGAGAGAAGACATTCACAACACTTGCTGAAGACTCAAGAAAGACGGTCTCGATCCAACTTGAGATACCAAAGGACATCTGGACTGAGTATGTCAATGGAATCTTCACCAAGACTGTTTGTGAATGCAGAAACAAGAACCAACTCCAGAAAGCAAAGGCAATTGCTGATGAGCTAGGACTCGTTGAGTTTCTTGACTATGGCTACATCAATGACTCTTGCTTGACTGAGCTGAAGCCTGAGAATCCAGATGGTACTTGCACAATTGGAATGTGGTTCAAGCCATTGCCGGATGAGATTGCTCACAAGATCAGCAAGAAGTTCCAGCTCTACAGAGATGAATTTGGTTCTAAGACAGCTACTGGCTCTGAGGACAAGCAAGACAAATGATTAAGGTATTTAGAATTTGGTGCATTGCAGTGGTTGTCATGATGGCAGCTGCTTCTGGATTTGCGGAAGATATCATGTGGTGGATGGTTGATAATACTGCTACAGTTGATGGTGAAGGTGTCATGTCATTTCTGACCCAATATCCAGAAGATGAGAACAATTGGTGTGCCGCTAGAGTCAAGGTTACTGGATCTGGAATTGGAACAAGATATCTTGACATCTATCAGTATTGGGATGGTGATTGGCAACGCAGTCCAGGTGAAGAAGGTGCATGGATTGGTGAGTCTGGGGATGGCAGAGGTCCTTCAACAGGAAATTGGGCAACACAGTCACCAATCTCGCTTGATGGACTTAATGTTGAGCTCTTTGAAGAAGCAAGATTCCAGGTTGAGCTTGGAAGATGCAAGTATGATGAAGTTTATGATATAGTGAAGTTCATAGCTCTAGCTGAGACAAGTCCTGTCGTTAAGGCTGAGTTGACTCAGTACATGTATGAGCGTGGATCAATCATGCCTCCAGGATATCAGCAGTGGACTCCAATCGAGTTTCACACGATTAGTTCTATTCCAGAGCCAAATGGCGGTCTGCTAGTGCTGGTTGGTGCAGCAATGCTTCTTTTGAAGAGAAAGAAAGCCTAACCAAGAATCTTAGGCTTTGATACAATGTTGCCAGAAGGAGTGATAAAGTCCTATGGCAACAGATGCAAAGTTCGACAAGATCCAGAAGATAGTGCCGCATGAGAATGCTGATGCACTTGAGATAGCAATTGTCTCAAACTTTCCTTGTGTGGTGAAGAAAGACACTTTCAAAACTGGAGATGTTGTCTTTTACATCCGTGATGATGCCAAGCTTGTTGAGTATGATGCTTGGAAAGAGTTCATGAAGCGCTATGAGGATTCTTCTGCACTAGTTCCTCAAGACTGCTACCACGCTGAGAAGTTCACTTGGCAGGAAGGTCTTCTCAAGTATCTTGGTGGAGGTGGTCGAGTCAAGACAATCAAGCTTCGTGGCAAGACTTCAATGGGAATTCTCATGAAGCCGGAAGAGCTCGGGCTTGGAAGTGCTTTGACTTGGGAAGGTGCTGAGAAAGTGAATGCAAAGATTGCAGATCCTGAGACTGGAAGCGCTTTCCTTGAGAAGGAGTTTGGTGTTACACACTGGTCAGCTCCTCTTGGCAACGTTGGAACCCTTGATGTTTTGCACGCTGGCCTTGAGTGTGGCCTTTCTCCGAGTGATCAAGAGAACTATGAGAACCTGCCTGAGGAAGACTTGCATCTTGGAAGCAAATGTCTTGTGACAAAGAAGCTTGATGGAACTTCTTGCACGGTGATATGCTGGCCAGAAGGAAAGCATGCTGTCTGCTCTCGCAACAACACATTCAATGTTGAGAAGATGGAAGCAGATGGAACTGAGAATGTGTATACCAAGTTCACACAAGAAGCTGTGAAAGCCGGAATATGGTGGGCTAAGACTCATGGCAAGATCATTGCTCTTCGCGGTGAGGTGTGCGCACAGAGCATCCAGAGATTTGGCTTCAACAAAGACAAAGAGCTCAACAACTTCTTCTTGTATGGAGTGGAGCTTCCAGAAGAAGAGGATTGGTTCAAGAAGCATGGAGTATATGGCTCTGGCATTCACTTTGTCCAGATAGCTGAGGAGATGAACCGCAATGGCTTCAATGTCAAGACGGTTCCGGTCATTGGAGAGGAGATTGTGACCAGAGATCTCTTGCACAAGTACAATGACATGCCTTACAGTTGGGGTGAAGGAGTTGTTCTCAACATTGACTGCAGCTCTAGAGATCCTGAGAAGTTCTCAAACATCTGGAGCTACAAAGCAAAGAGTCGTGAATATCTTTCAAAGATCAAGTGATCAAGAAGTCTAAGATTTGGTATAGTCAATTCAAACACAAACAAAGGACAACAAAGCAATGAGTGATACAGCGGTTGATATGCCTGAAGTGGCAACTGTTACAACACCTGAAGCTGCCGAAGCCGCAGCTAAGAAGGTCAAGGGTGTGTGCGACATCGTGTTTCTGATGGACACGACTGGAAGCATGCAGCCAGCAATCAATGATCTCAAGAAGAACATCAAGCTCTTCTTCAAGTCTCTGAGCAATGGTGATGAGAATGGCAATGCTGTTGTCAAGGACTGGCGTGCTCGTGTCATTGGCTATCGGGATGTCAAAGTTGATGATATGTGGTTCATCAACAATCCATTCACGCGTGATGTCTCTGAGATTGAGAGCCAGCTAGATCATCTTGTGGCTGAAGGTGGTGGTGATGAGCCTGAGTCGCTGCTTGATGCTCTGTACAAGATTGCAAAGTTTGGCAGCACTCCAAAGATGGCACAGGAAGAAGATCCTGAAAAGTGGCGCTACCGCTCTGAAGCTGCTCGCATTGTGATTGTGTTTTCTGATGCATCTTTCCATCCAACGACTTCACTTGCCGAAGCTCCAAAGCTGGATTGGCAGGAGATTGCAAACTTGATCATGCAGGAGAAGATCCGTCTGTCGATCTATGCTCCTCAGATGTCTTGCTATGATGATCTGAGCCAGATTGACAAGTGTGAGTACATGCCGATTGAGTTTGATCCTGATGTGCCAAATGATGCGGTATACAAGCTGCGCGACTTCACATCTGACACTGCAAACTTCCAGAAGACGCTTGAGCAGCTTGCAAAGACTGTGTCTGTCAGTGCTGTTGCGGAGACACTCTAAAGAATAGAGAAAAGCACACAATGACAAAAGCAACAGAACTTCTAGCTTTGGCCGAATCAGATGGCTACAACTATCTCTTGGGTCAAATGTCATTGTGTGCTAAACGTGGTTGTTTGAGCATGGGTCTTTCACGAGATGTAGTAGAGCACTTCAAGAAACGACTTCAAGCTGATGGATTTGAAGTGTCCTATGACTCAGTGAGTTGGGCAAGAGCAAAGACTTTTGATGTCGATCCAAGACCATTCAACCAATAGAAGAAAGACAAGGAGAAAGAAAAGACATATGGCAGGCAGAGAGACAGCAGACATTGTGTTTTGCATGGATGCATCTGGCTCAATGGACAATGCATTTGATGGAGTTCGGGACAATGTTGAGAAGCTGGTGAAGACTTTGAACACCTCAGGTCTCCAGACTAAGTGGGATGTTCGGTTTGACTTCTTGGCTTACTCAAATACACACATGCCTTCAATGAGGCTCATCACGACAAATGAGCACTCAACCGGAGTCATCAATGGACTCTACAATGATCCTGAGGCAAAGAGCTTGCAGCAGGACAAGGAGTCTGGAAAGTTCTTCACGAGAGATCTCAAGAAGTTCTGCAAAGCGCTTGATGAAGTTGAATGTGAAGGTGATGAGTCAACTCTGCTTGCTCTTGATCTTGCTGCAGACTTTCCTTTCAGAGATGCAGCAACTTGCCATAGAGTTGTTGTTCTTCTGACTGATGAAGCAGTTGCTGATGGTCCTCTTGCTGATGAGACAAACAAGAAGTTGATGAATCTTGCAATGAAGTATCAGGACAAGAAGATCATGCTCTTCATGGTCACTCCTGACTGTCCTTCATTCGACCAGCTCTCTCAGATTGACAAGTGTGAGTGGACAGTTGATGAGACTGGTGGTCTTCATGGCGTGAACTTCAGCAAGCTCATGGAGTCGATTGGCAAGTCAGTCTCGATATCACAGACTATGGGTTCTGGTCGTGACACTCCAAATCCATTGTTCTGTGAGAGCAAGTGGACAAGAGAAGCTGAGCATGGAAACCATGCAAACTATGTGGTTATCTCTGGTGTTGAAGGTCTGAAGTCAAAGCTCGCCAATGCATTTGACTGAGAATCTTAGGACTTGATATAATAGTGCTTAAAGGAGATTTCAGCAAATGGGATATGTAGCAAGAGTTGGTGATATTGTCAAGAGCAAGACTCACCAGTATCAGATCATAAGAGAGATCAACAAAGGTTGCTTTGCTGATGCTTACAAAGCTCGGCGAGATGATGGCACAATGATCTTTCTAAAGCAATACAAGTCTCCTAGCAAGCTAGTTCCTTGGTTTGACAAGTACTTTGAGTATGAGACTGAGCTGAACAAGAGACTTCGTGAAGATCCAGTCTTGAAGTCAGCTACAGTCTATGCTAATGAGATGTTCTTGGCTAGAGTGTACAAGGAAGATGGTTGGACCTCATGGACACGAAATGAGTGCATCTTCCAGGCATTTCCATTCATCACCGGAAACACCCATCTTGGAGACATGATTGAGAAAGGCACCAAAGCATTTGACTGGGAGAAGAAGGTCTATGCTTGTGCGGTGTTTGCATTTGCTCTGAGAAAGCTGCATGATGCAGATGTTGTCCACTGTGACTTGAAGCCGGAGAATGTGCAGGTGAAGCTTGACAGCACGATTGCTATCAAGTATCGGCCACTTCTCATTGACATGGACTGGTCAATTCTCTCAGACAAGAAAGCTCCTTGGCATGGAAAGCAGGGCTATGTTGGAACTCCAGGCTACACTTCTCCAGAGCATCTCAGAGATGAAGCTC